>Ga0364920_10241_pt1 | contig 17403 bp, 16 predicted proteins | sample SorcelJu500001C8_FD_206961 | JGI IMG/M metagenome (GOLD analysis project Ga0364920, IMG submission 206961) | Enriched cells from Trout Bog Lake Hypolimnion, Wisconsin, USA - BchlTB.June20.5000.01.C8 | ecosystem: Environmental > Aquatic > Freshwater > Lake > Hypolimnion/Profundal zone | place: USA...
CACGGGGATGCCCCGCGCCTTGGCGTACTCCAACGCGGCTTCGCGGCTAGTTAAGCCGAAGCTAGGGTCCTTCCAGGGCGAAATAATCTTGAGTTTGGGGTCCAGGGCCATGTAGGTCAGTTCGAAGCGCACCTGGTCGTTGCCCTTGCCGGTGGCGCCGTGGGCGATGGCATCGGCCGTTTCTTTTTTGGCAATTTCGACCATGCGTTTGGCGATAAGCGGGCGGGCGATGCTGGTGCCCAGCAAATACTGCCCTTCGTAAATGGCCCCGGCGCGGAGCATCGGGAAGATGAAGTCGCGCGCAAATTCCTCCTGCAAGTCATCAATGTAGATTTTTGACGCGCCGGTCTTTCTGGCCTTGGCCGCCAGCCCGGTCAATTCGTCTTCCTGGCCGATGTTCGCGCAAAAGGCGATCATTTCGGCGTTGTAGGTGGCCTTGATCCAAGACAGCAAAACGGAGGTGTCCAGACCGCCGGAATAAGCTAAAACAATTTTCATGCGGCCCCCATTAAACCGCGAAACGCCCCCAAACGCAAAACGGAAATGCGCCGGTTAGCCTACGGCATGAGAATCTCCGGCCGCAACTGGCCGAGGAACTGGCTGGGCAGGCGCGGGTCGTAGGAGCCGGGCACGGCCTTCTCCGGCGCCACGTGGGCGTCGGCAAAGGCCACGTCGGCCCGTTGGTCATGGCGAAAATGGCCGTTGGGCTCGTTGTTGGGGTTGGAATAATTGGTCTCCAAATCCACGTAGTACCACTCCTCGAACATGGGATTGCTTTTCGAGGCAGGCGCCTGGAAATCGTTCACCTGGGCGGCATCGGCGTACAGCGCGGCGCCGGCGGGATGTTTGATGACATTGGCGTTGATGGGATTGTTACCCGGCGCGGCGAACAAATAGGCGTTGCAGCCGTAACTGAAAATGACGTTGGTCCCCTTGAGTTTGAATTGGGGCGAATTCCACACCGGCGAGGGACAAAGCCGGACGTTGCTGCCGTGCAGATACGGATACAGGCAGCCGGTGGACAGGTCAAACGCGCGCTGGCCTTCCACGCCGGCGGCCAGCCAGCCGAACCACCATTGTTGGCCGGCGCTGGTGGCCAACTGGCCGCGGTTGAAAAACAGTCCGCCGTAGTCCCCGAGGTAAATTTCAGTGGCCAGCCCCAGCTGGCGCAGGTTGTTCTCACAAACCGCGCGCTGGCCGGACAACCGGCTTTTGACCAGCGCCGGCAACAACAATGCCGCCAAAATGGCGATGACCAGAAGCACCACCAACAACTCGATCAAGGTGAAGGCCGGCGCGCGGCGCGCGGCGCGCGGCGGACACAGCGCGGGCGCATCCGCTTCCAGTTGAAACTTTTCAACACAGGCACGGCAGATGCAGGCGCGGTTGCGGAAATTCTCCGGCACTCGCGCCAGCAACGCTGCCGGGATTTCCGCCTCTACGCACCAGCATTGGCTCTTGTAGGCGGCGGGTGAACAAAGCTGGCACGCGTTGGCGCCGCCGCAGAGCGGGCATTGCGCGGGATTGAAGAAATCCGGCCCCTTCATGGCAGTTCGGCTTCCACGCGGTAAGAGGCGCGGTCCGCAGGCGGGTTGGTGGCCTGCAACCGGAGATTGGCGCCATTGCCAAACACCGCCGCCGCGGCGGGAGTCCAGGTCTGGAAATCCGTGGTTTTTTCCAGTGTGTAGAGCCAATGGGTGTCACTGGCAAACTGAACTTGACCAGCGGCAGGAATTTGCACCCAGCCCACCGGCAACGGCGAGGCGAAGGCTAGGTTGCCCACCGTGCCGTGGGCCAGAATACTGTCACCATACCCATCGTCCTGAAAGCTGCTGATCGCTAGCGTGTCCAATTGGAAATCACCATCCGGGAGGCCATAGGGCCACGGCAGGGAACTCACGAGTTGTCCATTGGTGCAAACCTGGGCGGTGATAGTTCCGGCACCGGGCTCATGAATCAGCAACACCCGGTACGTCATCCCGGGATTTAGCACCACATTGTCGTAGGCGAAATAGTAATCCAAGTTCGCATCAATCAACGTGGCATCAACGGAGGCCGATTCCGGTTGCCCGTCGTAAAAATAGGCTGGGAAATAGTCAAACTCACACAAGTTGGGCGAGGTGACATTGGCGCGCGAGAAATCCGCGTTCGTCGCGTCGGAAAAATGCAACAGTCCAACGGCCAGCTCCGAGCCTGAATTCAATGCGATGGCGTCGGTCAATTGCAGGTCAAACTGCACGCAAAAGCCGTCCGCCATGGTGTAGGTCCGGCCCAGCGGCAGGTAATAATAGCTGTTGGTTTGGGTCGAATCCCAGGTCACATCCAGGACCTTGTTGGTGGCGTCCCATTGGAACAAATTGGTGTCACCGAAAGCCCGCCAGCCAGCCAGGGCTGGGTCGGTGGCAAATCTTTCAATGGCGGTGGAGGCGGAGGCGGCAACAAGGGACGCGGCCAACAAGCCGGCCAGGGCCGGCAAACGGACGATTTTCATGGCTGATCTTTCGCTTTGGTTGCGCAAAACCGAGGTTGTGCACAACGGTTTATGGTTGCGAGACCAGCGTGGACGAGGGCATAAAAAAACCCTCATTCCACAAAACGGAGAATGAAGGCATTCGGCGGCTTCCGCCAAAAAACGTTTGGCGGAGCTGGCCTCATCTTTCTCTTTGCGGAGAAGTGCCCCGGTTTAACGAGGCCGACGAGCACGATCAAACCGGTATCCTGACTTGGGCTTCGGACCTCTTCCCGCCTTCCCGCCCGCAGGCAGTGGCATTGGGAGTTGTAGCCGTCACAGTGGCGCAACCGTCCCGGATTCTCACCGGGTTCCCTGACATTTGAACGCATTGGCGGCGGAAACGCAAATTCCCGCCGGGTTTCAAAGAACGCTTTCTTTATACGCCCTTTGCCTTCCGGTTCCAAGCAAAATCATAAATGCACCACTTTAATGAATAGCGGCTTCATTATTTTCAATTTTGCATCCACGGGTTGCGGTGATAATTTTTGACCATTATGAAAACCAGGTTATTGCTGGCAACGCTATGCGGTGTGCTGTTCACCATGGCGGCGCGGGCGCAACCGGCGCCGGCGACCACCGGCATCGCGCCCGACCAACAGAAGCGGTTGGACGTTATGAAATCCAAGAGCGTGGAGGGTTCGCTGACCATTCTGCCGGTGCGCTTGGGGGGAAAGCCGTGGGATCGCGTGAGCCAGGTGGTGGGCGTGCTGTTGGAAAAGCAGGGGTTGAAAGACATCGAGTTGGAGCAAACGCCCCTGGAAGCCACCCACGCCAGCACCATGGATGATTTGTCCGCCGCCGTGGCCGCGTTTGTGCGCGACCATCCGGTGGCGACGGATTACGCGCTGTATGCCGAGTTCAACGGCACCCGGCAAACCGGCCTGAAAGAAGTTCGCGCCGTGGTGGTGGACAGAGCGGGGGGCGTGGTTTGGGCCGACCTTCTGACCGGGCAGGATGAAGCGATCAAGAAACTGGAACATCCGGATCCGATGGCTTTGAGCGTGTTGTTGGTCGAACGATTGAGTCGGCAATTTGGCCTTAACGACCAAACCGCCAAGGCCGCCCAGCCCGGCAAGCTGGAGGCCCTGTTGAACGCCCAAAGCGGCCTGCCCTCACCAGCCGAACGCGACGCCTGTGCGGCGCGGCAAACGGCTATGAAACACGCCGCGCCCAAGGTGACGCTGCTGGTCTATTCGGCGCGCGTGGGCGGCGACCAAGCCAGCCTGGTCAGTGCGACCAATGTCGTGCGGTTGATCAACGAGGCCGGGTTGGGCCAGGCGGTTCCCGTCGGGCAACCCCTCTTGCTCAAATCATCGCAAGCCGATCCGAACGAACAGAAAGCCCTGTGGAGCCTGGCGCGCGAGTTTCGCGATTATGTCCGCGCCCACCCGCCGGCGGCGGATTATGGGGTTTACGCTGACTACGCCTTCAATCCGCAGAACGCGGACCAAGGCTTCGTGCATTTCATCGTGTGCGACCGCAAAGGGGAATGGGTGATCGTGGACTTTCAGAATTCGCATTGGCCGGATTACCAAAGCGTCGGCGTCACCTCCCGCGAGCGTTGCGACCAGTTGCTGGTGAAGCGACTGCGGGGTTATTTGCAGTGACCGCGATGGGCAATTGCAAACACGACTGGATGGTTCAGACGTGGATAATTCAGAGGCGTGGTTTTTTTAAGGTTATCCGTCAAGCCAGATGAAAACGGAGCGACCGAAAAAACAGGCTTGCTAAACGATAGAATCAGAAGAGAATCAGGAGAATCCCCATGCTGGTGGTGGGCAAAAAACTAAATGGCAAAGCCCATCCAAGTCTCCAAAGGCGGCGGCAAGGCCGTGAACATACTCGGTATTCCCATGCTCATCCGCGTGCAGGGGCGCGACACCAACGGCCTGCTCGCCGTGGTTGAGTCCCACGATACGCCCGGCGGCGGGCCCCCGCCGCACATCCACCATCGCGAAGACGAGACCTTTCAGGTTCTCGAAGGCGAATACGAATTCATGGTGGCCGGCAAGACCCTCGCGGCCAAAGCCGGCGACACGCTGTTTGCGCCGCGCGAGGTGCCGCACACCTATCGCTGCGTCAGCCCGGCTGGCGGAGTGCTTTCCGTGGTGCTCACGCCGGCGGGCTTTGAAGACTTCTTCGCTGAAATCGGGGCGCTGACGCCGCAGCAACAGCAGGACATCCCGCAAGTGCTGGAGATAGCGAAAAAATTCGGATTGGAATTTCTGCCGCCGCCGGGCGCGTGAGCGCCTTCGTCACCCTGGGTTGAATTTGAAAGGCGCCGTTGGCGCTACTGGATATTTGCCGGCGTGTGATCACGGTCAGGCCACTGGCAATCCAGCTCCCTTGTGGCCCGGGGCTTTCATTTTGTTCTCAATTTCAGGTTTCAAGCGCTCGATCATCTCGCGTTCCGAATAGGTCAGATAGTCCTGCCGCTTCCCATAAACGGGCACGGGAATGATGAGGTCACGCGCTTACGCACGCAGCCATACCGCGAAAAATTGAAGCTTCAAAAAGTTCAAATAGCGGAGTTCATAATCCGCGTTCTGCACTTGCGGGAACCGGCCGCCGCTTGCAGCGTCGCCAGCACGGAGTGGCTCTGGTTCGGGCGTGCTGGATGAAATTAAGCCTGAAAACAAGGCGGTCCTAGCGGTCAATAGGGGGTTTTATCGGTCTTGGCCTGCCATTCCGCAAAAACGGGCAACGCCGCGCCGCGCAACACCTGGCGCATGGGGATTTTGCGCCTGGAGCGGGGACGGGCGACTTCGCGGTAAAGCCAATCGTCATCAAACTGAATGCGCGCGGCATCCTGACGCGTGGTGGCGTAATAGACCCGCTGGACCCGGGCCCAGTAAATGGCTGCCAGACACATGGGACACGGTTCGCAACTGGTATAAAGGTCGCACGCCTCCAATCGGAAAGTTCTGAGCTTTTGGGCGGCGGCGCGAATGGCCATAATCTCGGCATGGGCCGTGGGATCGTTGGTGGAGGTGACCTGATTCCAGCCGCGGGCGATGATTTTACCGTGCCGGACCACGACCGCGCCGAAGGGGCCGCCGCAGTTCGCCCGCATCTTGGCCTGCGCCAAGCGGATGGCCGCCCGCATGAAATCCATTTTCATCCGCGCAGGTTAGCCCGGAAGCCACGCGGATGCACCGGGTTTTTGAAGGGCCGCAGCCCCCGCCAAAAAAACCGGCAAAATCGGCTTGCGCGGATGCCGGGCTAGCGCTGAGACTACAGGTTTTAATGAGACTCGTAATCGTCATTCACGCCGCTGCGTCGGCATTGCAACCGTGGAGTTCGTCCCTACCCGGACCGGCCGGACCGGGCGGCGTCACGCGGCCAGTGGTTTCCCCATTCCCCGCCACCGCGCGACGGTAAAACCGGTGTTTTCCCAGCCCGCCTCCCCACCCGAATGAAAAGCACCGCACGCGTTGGAAAATTGCTGCAAAGCGGGATCATCTTCACGGTCATCAGCTTTCTGACGACACTGATTCATTATGTGTTTCAGGTGATCATCAGCCGGAAATTCGATTCGCCGGCGGCACAAGGGGAGTTTGGCTTGATGAACAACACGGTCACCTTCATCACCTTTCTGGGCTTGCCGCTGGCCATCGCCCAGCAGGCGGTGACGCATTATGTGGCCCGGTTTCATTTCAGCGGGGAGGATGCGCGGCTGCACGGGCTGCTGGCCGGCTGCCGCAAGTTTCTGTTTCACATCACGCTGGCCGGGTCAGTGGCGGCCATCCTCCTGATCAAGCCGCTGGGGGATTTTTTCAATATCCCGCGACTGGCGCTGACGCTGATCGCCCTGATCTGCGTCTTGGGGAACTTGTGGAGTTCGTATGCCTCGGCCCTCTGCCAGGGGCTGGGCTGGTTCAAGCGGCTGGCGTTGATCGGCCTGCTGGCGGCGGTCATGCGCGTGTTGGTCGGCTGGCCGGCCACCACGATCTCGCCCATGGCGGAATGGGCGGTGCTCGGGTCGGTCGCCATGCTGCTGCCCAACTTCATCCTGTTTTTCTGGCGCCATGAATTTCCGCGCCGCCAGCCCGATTCCGTCTCGCCTTGGAATGCGGAGTTCATCCAGTTTGTCATCGTCAGCACCGCCTGCGTCATTGGCAATAATTTCTTCACCCAGGGGGACACGCTGGTTTCAAACAAGTATTTTTCGATGGCGGACCGGGATGCCTATTCCGCCGCGGAGAAGCTGGCGGTGGCGCTGGTGACCGCCGTCGCGCCGCTCCTGACGGTCTTGTTTACGCACCGTTCGAGCCGCCAGGATCATCACGGGGATGAACTGTGGGATCAGCTCAAGCTCATCGGGCTGTATGCCGCGGGCTTGATTATCGGCGCGGCGTGCCTCTACTTCCTGCGGATTTACGGCCTGCAATTGTTACACCGCGACACGCCGGCCGCGGAGGCCATGGTCGGGCGGCTGTCGGTGGCGATGGTTTTTGTAGGGCTTTCGCAAGCGCTCGGCATGTGGTCCCTGGCCAGCCGCTGGACGAAACTCTCCTTTCTCTACGGCGTGCTCAGTCTGGGCTATTGGGGTTTGCTCCTGACGGTCGGCAAAACGCCGGGCGCGCTGCTGGATACCATGCCTGTGGCCGCCGGCGGGACGTTCTTGATTCTGTTTGTCTTTTGGATCGCCGCCATGCGCAAACAACCTCCGGCGGCTTGATCAGCGCAACAGGGACTCAACAAAGGGCAGATCCGCCGGCACCGTCACCTTGGGATTGGGCGCCGCGCCACGGACTAACCGCACCGGCTGGCCAATGAGCTCGCAGGCGGCGGTATCATCGGTGAGAATCAAGTTTTGCGCACGCGCCGCCGCCAGGGCGCGGCGGATGACTTCCACGCGAAATGTCTGGGGGGTTTGCACCGACCAGAGTTTGGAGCGGTCCACCGTGCGGGCAATGGTCTGGCCATCAGCACTTTCCTTAATGGTGTCGGCCACGGGCTGCGCGGCCACGGCTGCGCCCGTCTCCCGGGCGGCGAGAATGGTGGCCGCAATCAATTCCGCCGTGGTGCAGGGCCGCGCCGCATCCTGAATGGCCACGATGGCCGCGTCCGGTGACAACGCCGCCAGCCCGTTACAAACGGAGTCCTGCCGCTCGGGCCCGCCGACCACCAGTTGAAATGGTTTATTGAATCGGTACTGCGCCGCCAGCGCCGCAAAATGTCCGGCCATCTCCGCGCGCACCACGACGATGAGGTCATGGATGCAGGGGGCATCGTTGAAGCGGCGCCAAGTGTGGGCCACCACCGGTTGTCCGGCCACCTCCAGCCACAGTTTGTCCACAGTCGCGCCCATGCGCGTTCCCTTGCCAGCGGCAACGATAATGGCGGAATTCATGGAGCAAGACTAAAGGCTGGCGGCTGAAGGCTAAAGCGTAAAAGCGCTCCCCGGCTGGCGCTGCGGCAGGGCGCATTCCGTAGGTTCCGAGTTCCGAGCTCAACTGATGCGCCAAACGATGCGCGCTTTGTTCAAATCGTATTGCGACATCTCCATCTTCACTCGGTCGCCGGAGGTGAGGCGCACGAATTTTTTCCGCATTTTTCCGGAAATGGTCGCCAATACTTGATGTTTGTTGTCCAGTTCAACGCGAAACATGGTTCCCGCCAGAACTGTCAGGATGCGTCCTTCAACTTCAATATGCTCTTCCATGTGAAATTGAAAAATAGCGGGGGGCGACGTCCAAAGATGAACGCCGCCCCGGCTAGGAATTGCAAGAATCAGTAACGCTCGCGCCGGCCGCCGCCGCCACCGCCACCGCCGTAACCACCGCCGCCGCCGCCAGCACCACCGCCGGCGCCACCGCCGCCGTATTCACGGCGCGGACCGCGGTCGCGACCGCCACCGCCAGCCGGGCGCTCTTCTTTCGGCCGGGCAATATTCACCGTCAAAGCGCGCCCGTCGAGCTGGGCGCCATTCATGGCGGAGATGGCTTTTTGCGCCTCTTCAGGCGTGCCATAGGTAACGAAGGCAAACCCGCGTGAACGTCCCGTCATCCGGTCCATCATGAGGTTCGCTTCAAGAACTTGGCCGTGGGCGGCAAATGCCTCGTGCAAATCGTTTTCCGTGGTGTTGAAGGAAAGATTTCCCACAAACAATTTCGTGCTCATTTGATGATTAGCTGCTTGATTTAACCGTTTTCGTCTGTTCCCGGGAGCCGGGTTTCAAATCATCACTGAACTGAGTTCACTTGAAGATTCACCATGGTCGAAAGGTCAGTTGTTCATAAAGACCCGCTCATATTAACCATCCGCGTGAATTTGGCAAGTCAAATCTGCCATGGAATTCGCTATTTATAAGTGCCACCCCGACAACCACCTGACACCAATACAAACCCGGCGGCCGGCGCGGTCTCGCCTCTTTTCTTCGCCCATGGCGTCAAACGGGGGGATCAACCCCGTTAACGAGACCATGTTTGCCGGGGTGGTCAGCCTTTGGGCGCCAACAGTTCCCGCTGCCACGGCATCAAGTCGGCCATGTGCGTATCCCAATCGCGGGCCAAATCGCCCAAGACGGATTTGGGGGCGATAAGGGTGGGGTCCAAACTCAATTCATGCGCCCATTTGTCGCGCCGCTTCTCAATTTCGCGAAAGCGCCGGAATTCGGCCTCGGTCGGGCGCAGGGAGTGGTGGCGGATTTTCTCGGGGAATTTTTCCGGCGGCAAAGCTTGGGCCTGGCGAACGGCCTCCAGCAAGTGTTCCCGGCGGCGTGGATGCATGCGGATGGGGAGCATATGTTCGAAGGGCCTCGTTTCGGCCACGGCCATGGCCAGTTCCACCATTTTCTCATGAGCCAAGACGAAGAAGGGCGGGCGGTTGGCGGCCAGCGCCTCGCGTTCGCGCCAATGCCAAAGCTCCCGCAAAACGCCCAGCGCCGGGCGTTCCAAGAAGGTGCTGCCCTTGATGCGCCAGGCCGTGTCCGCATCCACCACCACCGGCCGCGAGCATTCCACGATGAGGCGCGCGCAACTTTCCTCATGCCAACCGAGGCGGCCCCGGGCCTTCAGCCCGGCTTTGAGCTGCTCCTCCAACGGCTTGAGGTAATGGGTGTCATTGCGGGCGTAGGCCAGCATCTTGGGGGTCAGCGGCCGGCGCGACCAGTCGGCTTTCTGCGAGCCCTTGTCGAGCTTCACCCCTAGATATTTTTCCACCAGACTGCTCAAGCCAAATTGCCGCTCGCCCAGCAACCGCGCCGCCAGCATGGTGTCAAAGATGGCCGAGGGCGTGAACTCATGATGTTTGCGCAAGAGGCGGAGGTCGTAATCGGCCGCGTGGAAAATCAGCTCCCGGCCGGCCAAGGCGTCCAGGAACGGAGTCAGGTCCAAGTCCGCCAGCGGGTCCACTAGCCGGTCCCCCTGCGTGGTGCTGACCTGAATGAGGCAGACTTTTTCGGGATAGGCGTGGAGGCTGTCGGCCTCGGTATCGAGCGCCAGCCAGGCGGCGGCTTTGACCACCGGCAGGAAGGCCGTGAGATTTGCTTGCGTATCGAGCACCCCGGGATTCTGCCGGAAATCCAATCATTTGAAAAGCGTTCGTATGCGCCGCGTACTGTTCGGGGCCAGTTTTTCAAAAACTGTGGCTTGCCCCTGCGCGGGATCGGCGGTAATGTTTTTGAAACTTTAAAATTATGTCACAAACGGGCCGTCAATCACTTAACATCAGCAAGGTACTCTGCGTCATCATGGGAGGCGGACAAGGCACCCGCCTGTTTCCGCTCACCAAGGACCGCGCCAAACCCGCCGTGCCGCTGGCCGGCAAGTATCGCATCGTGGACATCCCGATTTCCAACTGCATCAATTCCCGCTTCCGCCGCATCTACATCCTGACGCAGTTCAACTCCACCTCGCTGCACAGCCACATCTCCCGCACGTACAAATTTGACCAGTTTTCCGCAGGGTTCGTGGAGATCCTGGCCGCCCAGCAGACGTTTAACAACACCTCTTGGTACGAGGGCACGGCCGACGCCGTGCGCAAAAATCTGGTCCACTTCATGAACCACGATTTCGATTACCTGCTCATCCTGAGCGGGGACCAGTTGTACCGCATGGATTTTCAGGACGTCATCGAGCAGCATCGGGAAACCGGCGCGGACATCACCATTGCCACACTGCCGGTGGGGCGGCAGGAGGCCAAGGCCTGCGGCATCCTGCAAATGAGCGACGACCACCGCATCACGCGCTTCGTGGAGAAACCCAAGGACGATGCCCTGCTCGATTCCCTGCGCATCACGCCGGAACGCGCCCCCCACTTGGGGCTCAAGTCCGGCGAGGAATCCTACCTGGCCTCCATGGGCATTTACGTTTTCAACCGCAACCTCATCCGCGAGTTGCTGGACAATCCGCTGTCCGATTTTGGCAAACACATCATTCCCCACGCCATCAACACGCACCGCGTCTTCTCCTACGTATATCAGGGCTACTGGGAAGACATCGGCACCATCCGCTCCTTTTTCGAGGCCAATCTGGACTTGGTCACCGAGCTGCCCCGGTTCAATTTCTTCGACATGAGCGCGCCGATCTTTTCGCGTCCGCGCTACCTGCCCGGGTCCAAGATCAACGGGGCGCAGATTGACCATGCCTTGATCTCGGATGGCTGCATCATCAACCGCGCCCACATTGCCAACACCGTCGTGGGCTTGCGGACGATCATCGGCGAGGGCACCGAGCTGAACCGCGTGGTCATCTTGGGCAGCGACTATTACGAATCGCTGGAATCGGTGGAGCGCCACGAGAGCTCCGGCCAGCCGCGCGTGGGCATCGGCGCCCATTGCAACATTCAGAATGCCATCATTGACAAAAACGCGCGCATTGGGAACAACGTGGTGATCAGCCCCGCCGGCAAACCCGAGAACCTCGACCACGAACGTTATTTCATCCGCGACGGCATCGTTATCATTCCCAAGGACGCGGTCATTCCCCATGGCACGGTCATTTGAGCCAAAAATATTTCAAGGTGCGGGTTGATTTTTGCGCGCGACTTTTCATAATGCGCAGGTTTGAAACATGCCGATGAATAGTCCGATCGAAGCCCCGGCGCCGTGGAACCTAGACGCGGCGCGCGCGCTTTACAACATCCAGCGCTGGGGTGCCAGGTATTTTGACATCAATGATGCCGGGCACGTGGCCGCCTACCCGCTGCAGGAGGCCGGGGCGGCAGTGGACATTACCGACGTGATCGAGGAAGCCCGCAGCCGCGGGCTGAAGTTTCCCCTGCTCATCCGGTTTCAGGATATTTTGAGGCACCGGGTGGAGGCCATCAATACCGCCTTCCGCAGTTCCATCGCCGAGTTCAATTATCAGGCCGCCTATCGCGGCGTCTTCCCCATCAAGGTCAACCAGCTCCGCGAAGTGGTGGAGGAAATCCTGGACGCGGGCAAGCCCTATGACTTTGGCTTGGAAGTGGGCAGCAAGCCCGAATTGTTTGCGGGTCTGGCCATGCAAAATCAGCCGGGCTGTTTTATCATCTGCAACGGCTACAAGGATGCGGAGTTCATTCGCATGGCGCTGCTGGGGATCAAACTGGGGAAGCGGGTGATCCTGGTGGTGGAGAAGCTGGAGGAGTTGCGCCAGATCATCACCATCTCCAAATCGCTGGGCGTTGAGCCGCTGATCGGCATCCGGGCGCGGCTGCTCAGCAAGGGCGCGGGCCGCTGGGCCGAAAGCGCGGGCGAAAACGCCAAGTTCGGCCTCAGCACGTCCGAAATCCTGGCCGCCACCGAGATGCTCAAGGCCGAGAACCTGGGCCATTGCTTCAAGCTGCTCCATTTCCACATCGGCTCGCAAGTGCCGGACATTCTGACCGTCAAGAAGGCCGTGCAGGAAGCCGCCCGGCTGTATGCCAAGCTGCACCGGATGGGCTTCGCCATCGAATACTTGGACGTGGGCGGCGGACTGGGCGTGGATTACGACGGCAGCCGCACCGCCTTCGACAGCTCCACCAACTACACCCTGCAGGAATACACCAACGACGTGGTCTATTACATCGCCGATGTCTGCAACGCGGAGGGCGTGCCCCATCCCAACATCGTCAGCGAGAGCGGCCGCGCCATCGTGGCCCATCACAGCGTCTTGATCGTGGAAGTCTTCGGGACCATTGAGAAAATCCGCCCCGGGGAATTCCTGAAGTTTGGGGACCAAGAGCATGCGCTGGTGCGCGAGTTGCTGGACATCCGCCGGAACCTGGCCAAGCTCAACAAACTGGAGGCCTATCACGACGCGCTCGAACGCCGCGACGACGCCCAGCACATGTTCACGCTGGGGATGATGGACCTGCCGGACAAAGCCAAGATCGAGGAACTTTACTGGCAAATCAGCCGCGACGTGGTGGAAAGCTTCAAAGGCCAGCCCTATACGCCCGAGGAAATCCGCCAGCTCCAAGACAGTCTCGGCGACCAGTATCTCTGCAATTTTTCCGTGTTCCAATCCCTGCTGGATCATTGGGCGCTGGGCCAGTTGTTTCCCATCATGCCGGTGGCCCGCCTCAACGAGCGACCCACCCGCGAGGCCACGCTCGTGGACATCACTTGCGATTCCGACGGCCAGGTCAACAAGTTTATTGACCTGCGCGACGTGCGCGACACGCTGCCCTTGCATCCGCTCCACACCAACGGCAACGGCCAGACCGAACCCTACTACCTGGGCTTCTTCCTCATGGGCGCCTATCAGGACATCATGGGCGATTTGCACAACCTCTTTGGCCGCGTCAACGAAGTCCACGTCTTCCTGGAATCCGACGAGCCCGCCGGCTATTACATCGAGGAGATCATCGAGGGCGCCACCATCGTCCAATCGCTGGCCGATGTGCAGTACGACGAAAACGAATTGAAGCGCCGGATGAAAGCGCAGATGGACGAAGCCATCAAATCCGACCGGATGAAGCCGAGCGAAGCCATGCGCCTGCTGGATGATTACGAGCGGGGTTTGAAAGCTTACACGTATTTGAGTTTTTGAAGCCGGGCAAACAGGGCCGTCCGCACTCCCGCCATGCCAGCCGTGGGTTCCACGCCTCTGAAATCGCAGTTTGACACGGTCTGCATCTCCGCCAACATAATGCTTGTCCCTCCTCAGTCTTGGCGTTGTGCTGCAGCGGTACGCGGTCGCCTCACGGCAGCACCACGTCCTTCCATTCGTTCGTGCGGACGGGGCGCGTGCCGATGATGAACTTGGCCGCGTCGGCCAACAGCAGGTCAAAAGTGAATTCCTCCACTCGCACGCCGGTGTCGCTCCAGCTTCCGCCAGCCATCAACTCACGTCCGTCCTTCGTTACGGCCGTAACGCCGAACCGACGCGACTTCATTGCGGTCGGTTCAAAGGCCAGCGAGACGAATGCCTTACCGTCAATATGCTGACCGATCCCGTTCAATTGGCCCTTCCCTTCCAGCGTCATCCCCACACTCTGGTTGGGAACGACTTCGACTTCTTACGTGTGCTCCAGCGGGCCGACCGTGTAGCTCAGGCGGATGGTCAGATGAGAAAGTTGGTCGGTTCCCGTGTCCGGGCTGAAGGTTTTTACCCGCCAACCGAGTTGGCCGTCGTTTTCGTTTGCGTCCAGCTCGCGGCCCCACGCGTTGCCGCCGACCCCGAAGGGAATGATTTCGCCTTGGTCATCCAGCATGGTCACATCGTTCAAGCTATTCGCGTCAAAGGCTGGATGGGAGAACCAAAGCTTGAGGAGGCGCGGCTTGGGCAACTGATGCCAACCGCTTACGTCCACCATGCCGCCGGACGAAACGGCCCTGAGCCATTTCAATTCCGTGGCATTCGTCACCAGCGAACCGTCGGGGTGCCGCACCGCGCCGAGCGAGTTGGTTTTCCATTCATCCTGCCACGCAAGAAATTGCAGCTTGGGCGGCTCGGCCAGCGAAACATCTTTTACCACCACCACGTCGCTGCCGTCATGCGGTTCGATTTGCGCTGCGGTTTGGCTCCCAAATCCAGTCGCCCGGATCGGTGCCAGTCCATTTTGCACCAGCTTGTAGCGAATCTTCACGCCGCGCGGATTGTCGGTGAGGCCGACGACTTGCAGCAACCCTCGCTTGCCCAAGGGCGTTGTGAAAGTGAACTCGCGCGGCAGATTGCCCTCGCTTGAGGTCATTACCGTCGCGCCCAGACTGACCTCCAAACCACCTGAAGCGGCGGTGTCAACAAGCGCCATTCGCCCTTCCCAACCCGAGGGCGTCTCGCAGATCAACGTGCTCGTGCCGGCCAGGATCGTTGGGTGGGCGGCGGTTTGGGGGATGACCATGATGCCGTTTGGCAGCAACGTCGTCGGCCATTCCCAGGGGGTTTTCATTTCTGGTGTGGCAACAATTTTTCTTGAATCGGGGTCCAAGGCATCGCTATAGCCGTTTTCGTGCAACGGCAAGGTCATCTCCATGGCCGCGCCGAACGACATCACCCCGAACCCTGCCCCCCATCAATTGAACCGTGCCGATTTGGCTCTGTATGAATGTGTGGTGCTGGCCCCGACCTGTCTTTTCACACCCGAAGCTTTGAATGCTCTCCAGGTGCAAATCTTCAACGCGGTGGGTTTCCATCCGCAGGGCGATCAATCAGCGCGACTCCAGCCATTCCAAAGCGGCTTGATGATGCACAAAGCGATGGAAGGCGGCTGGGTTGGTTGGGGCGACGTGGGTCTGACGCCGCAGGAGGCGAACGCGTATTTGCATCGAATCGGAACCAAGGGGTGGCAATTCAGGCTGGTGCATGAAGCCGCCTGGTCTTGGGTGGAAAGCAAAAACTGGGATGTGGAACGAATCAATGATTTCACCTTGAACCAACTGCGCTGGTTGCGCGACGTGAACTGCCTCGACCTCGTTGACCGCGAAAAAGTGATCCGTCAAATCGCCTCGGTGCAGGTGCGCTCCGGCACCCCGCCCGGCCAGCCGCCCATTCACGACTGGCAAGACGTGCGCGGACTGTTTTTCACCCCGTGCTGGCCAGCGTTGCAAGACACCTATGATTCGCTCGCCGCGCTGGAGATTCTGGGCGGGCTGGACCGGATTGACCGCGAGGCGTGCATTCAGGGCATCTTGAAACGGCATGCAGGCGGAGGTTATTTCACCTCGCCCGAATCCGGCGGCGGCAACGAATACCACATTGACGGCAGTGCGCGGGACACGATCGCCGCCTTTGAATCACTCCGGATCCTGGGCGCTCTCGACCGTGTCCGGGATTTGGACAAATGGAAGTTTCGCCCCTTGCGCCGTGGCGTCGCCGAGAACCAGTTGACGTGGGGCGATGTCGAGGCATGGGTCTGCCAGCAGCGGCTGGCAAAGATACTCCGTGAACGCAAATCGAATCCCAAAGGCCCGGTAGGCTCACTATTGCAACCGGGAGAGAACTAAAAAAATCAGGTTTCCGGTTTTAAACGCCTAGACCGACTGCAAGCCGGTCGGGTCTACGGTGGTGCCGGAGCACCGCGGTGCTGAAGGCCAGCCGCAGCAAGGTTCGCTATTCAATAGGCTTGATCCGCTCGACCGATCTTCTGGCTGCCCACGCGGCTGCGGCGGGTCTTCGACACAGTCGCGCTCCGCCAGAGGGATGGCTCCTTCAAGCTTTGGACCGGGCAGAAGAGTTTTGGCTCACACCCCGCAGTGGCCTCGCCTCATTTTCCTTTGCTTGGCGGGCTGAATCGGCCACTTTGCAGGCCGGTTCATCACTTGAAAACGTTGCATCAATACATAACCCGGCAGGTGCTGGCGTCGCTGCTGCTCACGGTGGCGGTGTTCGCCTTTGTGGTGCTGCTGCTCAACGCCCTCAAGGATTTGCTGCCGCTGCTGCTGGGCGGCCACGTGCCCCTGGGGTTGGTGGCCAGGGCGGTGGGCCTGGAGCTGCCCTTTGCCTGCGTCTATGCGCTGCCGATGGGCTTCATCACGGCCACCTTGCTGGTCTTCGGCCGGTTCAGCGCGGATCAGGAATTGACAGCCATGCGCGCCGGGGGCATCAGCCTGCTGGCGCTGATCACGCCGGTGCTGCTGCTCAGTCTGGTCTGCTGCGGCCTGAGCGCCTGGTTTAACCTCGACCTAGGGCCCCGGTCGCGCGTGGCTTTCGTCAATCTGCGCTACGATCTCCTGCACCAAATCGCCAACGCGGAAATTCCCGAGGGGCAGATGATGAATTTCACCTCGGACCAACGGCAATATCAGTTGTTCATCGGCAAAAACCGCAACGGGAATCTGGAGGATGTGAGCATCTACCAGATGCAGAATGCGACCAACTGGAACGCGCTGCTGCACGCGCCGCGGGGGCGGCTCAACCCGGAACGCGCCCGCAACCAACTGGTGCTGGATCTGGACGATGCCCGGATTATTCAATGCAATGGCCACGGCGGCAACGCCATCCTGGCCGGCGGCGAAATGACCTATAATTTCAGCATGAGCGCCGTCACCAACCGCGTGAGCCAACCCAAGATCAGCGACATGACGTTTGGCCAGTTGCGGGCGGAACTGCACGCCCTGCAAACCGTGCGCCTGACGCCGGCGAGTGGCAACTCACCGCAGGCGCCGGCCTATTTGCAGGAATTGAAGGAATTGAATTTGCCCCTGCTCACCAACGCGACCCCGGTCATGATCGCGGCGATGCAGCGCCAGACGGACGTCATCCGCAACGCCCAGATCGGCGAGGTGCGGGTGGCCATGCACCGGGAATTGGCGTTTTCGTTTGCGTGTTTTGGCTTCACGCTGGTGGGCATTCCGCTGGGCATCCGGATGCACCGGCGCGAGACCAACATTGGCGTGGTGGTGGTGTATTACGGTTTTACGATGCTGGCGGAATCCCTGGCCGCGCGTCCCGAATTCCATCCCCACTTGCTGCTGTGGCTGCCTAATTTTTTCTTCCAAGCCGTCGGTGCCGTCCTGCTCTGGCGCGCCAACCGGG
>Ga0364920_10242_pt1 | contig 17360 bp, 16 predicted proteins | sample SorcelJu500001C8_FD_206961 | JGI IMG/M metagenome (GOLD analysis project Ga0364920, IMG submission 206961) | Enriched cells from Trout Bog Lake Hypolimnion, Wisconsin, USA - BchlTB.June20.5000.01.C8 | ecosystem: Environmental > Aquatic > Freshwater > Lake > Hypolimnion/Profundal zone | place: USA...
CAGCAGCGTTTGAATGGTCAGGGTCACCGTTGTTGTGCCCGCACCCGTGGCAATGCCGGTGGGCGAGAAGACCGCTGTGGCTCCGGCTGGAAGGCCGCTGACCGAGAAGCTGATTCCCGCCGGGAAGGTGGTGGCTGGACCGACCGGGTTCACCGTGAAGGTGTACAAAGCAGCTCGGCCCGGTATCACCGTGTAGGCGGCGTTCTGTATGGAGAAGCTGAAGTCCTCCACCAACTGCGTAAGCGCGCTGCTGGTAAGAGCGCTGAAGTTCGCATCCCCGTTATAAATCGCGGTAATCGAATGTGTGCCTACGGACAGCGGAGCGGTGGCCGGGTTCACTGTACAGGTGGTCGTCGCTACGCCAGTTGAGGAATTGTATGCGCCCAATGCAACGTTTGTGCACAATGCCGTCGTCCCATCCATAAACGACACCGTACCCGTAGGACCGGCGAGTGTATAGCCGCTTGTCCCCATCGGCTGCGCATTGTTGCGGATACCCGTCGGTGTTCCGCCTGAGCCGAATCCTACCGAAGCTGTGAAGGTGATTACATTCTTCGTGAACACCGGGCTGGTTCCGCTGGACAAAGTGACCGCGACCTTGGGAGTTATCTTGTTCACAGTGATGTCGGTGGAGGTGCCGGTAATGTAAGCCCAATTTGCGTCGGTCGCGGTAACTGTAATGTCCGTATCGGCGATGCTCAGTGAAAGGAGGGTGCTGGTAGCCACGCCGTTGGTGAAGGTCAGGCTAACGGGCGAGACGGTTATGGGCCTGCTGTCTCCGTCGGTAGCCGTCAGATTGGCCGTGTTGTTGTATGCGATGGTGTGATTATTGTTGGGATCCAGCGCAGTTACAGTGATCGTCGCCGTTTGGTTCAAGACAAATGTGCTGGGCGTGATGCTGACGCTGAAGTGTGTCGCAGGCAAGGCGGAGGGCAATGGGCCACTGAGCGTTCCGCCGTAATTGTAAGCCGCGGTTTGGTCTGCGCTTCCATTGGCAGCAGCTGTCCCGGAACCTGATGCTCCCTGTCCTGCAGTTGCCGCAGGATGAGTAGTGTTGTAGATGGCATCGGAATAGCCGCTATTTCCTATAATTACGGCTCCCGCGTTGTTAAAGATCGAGGGGCCGTAGGCTGAGCCGCCGGCGCCGCCGTAGACGTTATCGTACGTTCCGCCGCCGTTACCGCCGCCGAAGCCGCCTAAGTTAGTGGCGCCATATTCGCTATTGCTGCCACTTTCGCTACCGCCGCCGCCGCCACCGCCGAAGCCGCCGTTGCCGCCAAAAGATGCATATATGATCAGGCTGGATGAGATGTATGCGCCGGCGCCGCCGCCGCCGCCGCCGAAGCCGCCATTGGCGCCATTCTCAGTATCCTGGTTCTGGCCGCCGGCGCTGTTGTCGCCGTATGCGATTCCACCGTTAGTCCAACCATTGTCCAATTGGGTATCGTCACCGCCGCCGCCGCCGCCACCGGCGCCGCCATCTCCGCCATTCCCTATTTCACCATCTGCGCCGTTGGATAAAATGCCGCCGCCGCCGCCGCCGTTATAGGCCGGTAGGTGTAAAAAGGAGTGATACCAAACGTTGCCGCCGTTATAGGCCATGCCGCCGCCGCCGCCAGCGCCGCCGCCGATCCAATAGTTGTCGCCCCAGCCTCCATTGCCGCCTATTACCTGGCAATTCAGAAAGTAGGTATTCTGCACGCTCAACTTAGCAGCGCTTTGGTTGATAAAGACTCCAGCTCCCAATCCAGCGCCGCCGCCGCCGCCCAACCAGACGCCCTCGCCGCCGTTGCCGCCCTGAGCCAGAGCATTCTGGATTTGCAGGTTGGCCAGCGTTACCTTGGCGTCGTCGACAAAGAAGGCCCGGAATGCTGTTGGCGGAGTCAATGCGCTCCCGCCGTCAATAATCACAGCCCCGAACTCCCCGCCGTCAACTGTCAAATTCAAGCTCGTACCGGTGATCGGCGGCAGAGGGTTGGTCAGAGTGATGGTGCAGGGATTCGTCACTGTGCAGGCAGCGGGAAATTTGATCGTCCACGTGCCGCCGCTGGTGATGGCATGTTGCAAGGCGCCGCGCAGATCAACCATGTCTATGGGGCCTGCGATGATGTACGTCCCTGCGCCCAGCCCCGGATTGCCAGAGCTATCCGTCGAGAAGGCGTCGCTGAGGATCGTCACCGTTGCGGTGTTCTGGGCCATGGCAGGCAGCCCGGCCAGAAGCAGCAAGGCTAAGAGTGCTATTCCGCTGCGGCCTTTCGTGGTTGAGGCCGGGCTTAGCGTCTTCATGGGACGCAACAAGCTGGGCAAAAATGAACAAACTTGGGAGGAAAAAGCTGCTAAAACCGAATGTCTGTAGCGGTCGTTCATGGAAGCGCCCCTTTTGGTGGACCTCCTGGGATCTTGCCCAGTGCCGGATACTGTTCATCTGCGCGCGCCAGACAACACCTGCCGCGCATGGACGCCATGAGGCCCAGCCGCTTTATGTGTGCTACTCATGCCGAGCCGCATAACTAATGCAATTATTTGTCCTGGGGAAGGAAGCTGCGAGCGAGAAGCAAGGACGTAACCCAGCGCAGCACTACCCGTCCCTGTTAATTATTATGCATAGTATTACAAGTAAAAAAATTCTGGATGTGCGCAAGATCACAATAGATATACCTGCTTTTTGGGAAGATTCAGATATGTGGAAAGCCCGGTTGGCTGGGTTATGCAGTTAATGATCCTCTGACTAAGCCGGAAAAGAGGATGGTTACCAGAATCCCTATACTGGCTGCCGCTTATAGAATTTCGAATTTTATGAGCAAATGGAGTTTATAGCACATTCTTCTGAGTTATAACTCTTCTATTCAGGATTATGGCGCTTCTTCTTTAACATGTGATTCTCCTATGCGTTCTTATTGCGCGAAGCTGCTGTATCTGAATTGCAATACCAAACCATTGCAGGACTATACGGAAGCGAGTGGCAGAGTTACAACGATTTGCGCGCCACCTTCCTTTCGATTGGATGCCCTTGCAGTTCCACCATGCGCGCGAGCAACAGCATCAATGAATGCGAGGCCAAGGCCGTGGCCGTTGGAATCCCGGCCCTTTACCCGGCGCTCAAAGAGGTGCGGAGATATCTCCGGATCGAAGCCCGGGCCATCATCTTCGAGGATTAGTAAAGCGGCATCATTCTCGACCTGGAGTTGCAGATTGACCACGCAGCTTTCGGGTACGTGCTTCAGTTCATTGTCGAGGAGATTGGCAATCATGCGATGGATCAGCGCTGAATCGGCCTCAATAATGAAAGAGCCGCGGCTATGCAGTCTGATCTGAAGGCCCTTTTCCGACATGGAAGGTTCGTAGAGCTCGATCATAATGCGCAACAGTTCGTCCAAGTTGAGCGGAGCCAGGTTAAGTCGAAGCGCATCTGCCTTGGCCTCTGCTACATCCAGGGACTTATTCAGAAAATCGGTCAACCTATCCAGTTCCTCTATGGCGGAGACGATTGATTCGGCCTGCTCGACCTGCATAGCCGCCGACAATGACATCTCCAGCTTTCCTCGAATTGCGGTGAGCGGACTGCGCAGATCATGAGCCAGCGAATCAGTAATGGTATGTAACTGGTGCATGGAGCTCTCGATGCGATCCAACATGCGGTTCAGCGTCAAAGCCAAATGGCTCACTTCGTCGTTTCGTTTGGTTGTCGGCACCCTGGCAGTCAAATCGGAGTGGCCGATTCTCGAAGCAGCCTCGGCAATCTCTCTCACATGGCTCAACATGCGCCACGTAGTGAAGAAGACAATGCCAAATCCGAAAAGAACAAGCAGAAGCCAAAGCAGAAAGAATCGCAAACGCAGGCTTCTCAGCACCCGGAGTTCATCCCGTTCAGAAAGTCCGAGGTAGATATAACTTCCATCATCCAAACGGATCGAAGCCACACGAAAGGGAACGCCAAAACCCTGAACATGCAGGTCGGTTGGATGATCAGAAACGATTTTGATGGCTTGAATCGCCTTCAGGTTTGGAGCGCCATTTCCAGCTCCAACCCAAAGCTGGAGTGAACCATCGCCGCTAGTCTGAAGGAAGAAAACCGAGTCGTTCGAATTGCTCTCCGAAAGCAACTTGTTCGGCACTTCCTTGCCCGCAAGTTCCGCCACTTCTCCTACAACCCGGTCGTAGAGAGAGTTCTTGGGAGTCCGCTCAGCCACATCGCCCAGGACCTCAACTTCTCCCGATAGCCAAGCATCACTGCGACGCTGAATGTCGTCGGCTACAAAGCGATGAAGAAAGACAAAGACCAGCATGGTTCCGCACGCAAAGGCGAGAGTCGCCCACAGCGAGATACGCCATGCGGCAGAATGGATTGCGGGCTTAGCGGTCTTTGAGAACATAACCCACGCCTCGCAGCGTTCGAATCAGGGGCTGCTGCCCCAGGCCATCGACCTTGCCGCGCAGTCGATAGATGTGAACATCCACGACGTTGGTATCCGGCTGAATGCGCATGCCCCAAACCTGATCGAGAATCATTGAGCGCGTTACCACGCGTCCCGCATTGCGGCAAAGATACTCCAGCAGAACAAACTCCTGGGGAGTGAGTTGTAAGAGTTGCCCTGCCCGAGTCGCCTCGCGCCGGAGTAAATCCAGCTCGAGATCAAGCACGCGCAATCGGGTTGCCTCGCTTCCCGGAGGGCTATTGCGCTTAAGCAGATTGCGCAGCCTGGCCAGCAACTCGGCGAGTGCGAAGGGCTTAGTCAAGTAATCGTCCCCGCCCTGTTCCAAGCCTCGAACCCGGTCATCGACACTGCGGCGCGCCGACAGAATCAGCACCGGCGCGCTAACACCTAGTTGGCGCAGCTTGAGAATCAGACTGATGCCATCTTGGTCGGGCAATCCAAGATCAACGATCAGGATGTCGAACTGGCCATCGACCGCCAACTGGCTGGCTGACTTTCCATCTGCCGCAGCTTCCACCTGATATCCTGCCTCCGAAAGAGACGATTTCAGGAAGCTTTGTATGTCGGGTTCGTCTTCAACGAGCAGAAGTCTCATGAGTGGATATTAGTGCATTTTTGTAGAATCCTCATGTAAAACTCGATAAAATGCCGCTGAACTGAGAAACCGGCCGCTCCCGAAAATGAACATATTGTCATAACTTAGTTGTCTCTCCGTCATAAGAATCTCATATTATTGAAGTAGTTCAAATATCGCCTTCCCAACAAATGAACAAATCGTCATGAAGATAGGCGCGTTCTGACGCTCTCCAACACAGCTGTAAATCCGTCTTAAACGTGAGTTGCAATCGAGCCGACCGTGCGGGGGAAATACCCGGGAAATTCTCCTATAAATACAAAACTCAGAACAATGGACGAAGCGAACTAGGAGACAAGTGCTAGCAGCGTCAAGCATGAACACTTTGAACGCAACGTCATTCGCGGACGCCTTCAGAACTGGCGTTCCGCTGCCCGCTGCCCTCGACCCTCACTTTGAGGAGGCGCTTCGCCATGTGTTGGACAATCCCGGCAGTCTGGTTCGCCCACGGATGGTCTTTCAAATGGCCACGGCTTACGGCCTGGATCGCGATCACGCCCGAGATTTGGCCATCGCGCTCGAATACTTCCACACCTCTTCGCTGCTCTTAGACGACTTGCCGTGCATGGACAATGCCACCGAGCGGCGCGGCGTACCCTGCGTTCATCTTGCCTATGGCGAGGCGGGCGCCATTCTTACTGCATTGGCACTCATTAATCGCGCCTATGCGCTCAGTTGGCGAGCAATCTCCGGTTCTTCGCAGCATCTTCAATCGCGCGCCCTAGCTTACATCGAGCAATGCCTCGGTGTTGAAGGTGTGCTCAACGGACAGAGCCTTGACCTCCACTACGCAACATTGCCCCACAATCGGGAAACGACCGAGGCAATTGCGCGCGGCAAGACAGTTTCTTTGATTCGGCTCTCGCTGGTTTTACCGGCCTTGCTAGGCGGCGCTTCAGCGCGGGAGATGCAGTTGCTAGAGCGGATTGCCTTGTATTGGGGTCTCGGATACCAAATGGTTGACGACCTGAAAGATGTGTTCGGAAACGCAGCCCAAGCGGGGAAGACTGTAGCCCGCGACACTCTACTCGACCGGCCCAATGTGGCATCCGCCATGGGAGTTCTCAAAGCTGTTGAGCGTCTTTTGCGCTTTATCCGATTGGGAGACAGGACGCTTCGGTTGCTGCTGAAATCAAAGCCGGAGATATTGTTTCTTGGAAAGCTGCGCAGCGACCTGGAAGAGGAACTCATCCGGGTTACCGAAAATGTCTCAGAGATGACATTGGGAGCGCGCTGGTGATTTTTCTCAAGCTGATCTTGACGAATCTGCGCCGCCATCGCATCCGCTCGTTCATCAGTGTTGCAGGCATAGCCTTCAGCGTTGCAGCGATGCTCACCGTGGTCACTATCTTGCAGGGCGCAATTGGAATGTTTTCCGGCATTCTGTCGAGCGATAGTGAAATCATTGTCTTCGAGCGCAATGTTTCCGATCTTTTTTTCAGTAATGTTCCCGCCACGGCAGTCGAAGAGATTGCCGGGTGGCCGATGGTTTCTCACGCAGACCCGGTGCTCTTTGGAATTGTATCCAGCGCCGACCACCCGATTATCACTTGCTTCGGCGTGACTGCCGCGGACGCGCGCATTCGCAAGGCTACCTGGATTGCAGGAGATCGGTTTACTTTCTCGCAACATACCGATGACGTGGTTTTAGGGGAGCGGGCCGCGGAGTTTCTCTCTGCCAGGCTCGGCGATCATGTGCCGATTGGCCACGGAGTATTCCACGTAATTGGAATCCTCAAAACGGCCAACGGCTTTGAGGACGGCGGTGTTTTTATGCCGCTGAGTTCCGCACAGAGCTTTTTTCACAAAGAAGGAACTTCCTCGGTGATCACCATCAAGCTGCGCGACAAGGACGATGCGACCTCGTTCAAATCGACGGTAAGGGCAAAGTTCGCCAACCTGATTGCCCTGGAAGACGCAGAGTTTACGCGCTCCTACTCGCAGTTCAGGATTCTCAAGGCCACGGCATGGGCGGTAGGCGGATGTGGACTACTGATGGGCGGGCTTGGGGTTGCCAACACCATGATTATGTCGGTATTCACACGAATTCGCGAGATTGCAATTCTACGCGTCAATGGCTTCTCTCATTTGCAGATTGCCGCGATGATCTTCGGCGAATCCGCGGTTGTGTCTCTTCTCGGCGCCGGGGTGGGATTAACGACCGGAACCTGCCTGCTCTTTGCACTCAAATTGATTCCCGCACTCCATGGCTATGTTGACGTGACGATTCAGCCTGTCGTGATATTGATCGTGATTTTATTGGCACTGCTCACAGGAATCGCCGGTGCGCTTTATCCGGCAGTCTACGCCATGCGTGTCCGCGCTGTGGAGGCATTGCGCTTCGAATGAATATTTTTACAAAAACGGTGAGTGGCTCTGCACGCATTGTTCTTCGTGCGGTGGACGTGTGGAAAAGCTATGACGACGGGGCAATTGAAGTTCTCAAGGGAGTGAACTTTGAGGCCATCGAGGGCCAGACGGTGGCACTCTGCGGCCCATCGGGTTGCGGCAAGAGTACACTGCTGCATCTGTTTGGAGGCCTGGACGCGCCGGATCGCGGGCATGTGTCGGTTAACGGAATCGAAGTCAATCGCCACCGTAACCTGCTGCAACTTTTGCGACATGAAGTGGGCTTCGTCTTTCAACTCCATAACCTGATTCCCGACCTCACGCTCGCGGAGAACTGCCTGATTCCGACGGTGGCCGCTGGGATTGATCAACGCGTGGCGCAGGCGCGTCTGCAGCAGCTTTCGGATCGCACAGGCCTTGCCCACCGCCTCGGTCAGCGCATTCAGAAGCTCTCTGGCGGAGAACGGCAACGCACCGCGCTGTGCCGCGCGCTTATGAACAAACCAAAGATTTTGCTTGCGGACGAGCCTACCGGCTCGCTCGACGAACATACAAGTGGCGCGGTCTTCGAATTGTTGCTTGATATAGTTGCCACGGAGGGCGTGACGTTAGTAATGGCCACTCATGATCGCGGTCTGGCAGCGCGCTGTGACCAACTGCTGGAGATGCACGACGGGAGAATCCATGAGCCAGTACACGCCTAATGTGAATTTCTCATCTGATCGTGCTCCCAGGGCTGTTGCAAGTGCAGCATGGCACAGCTTGTTTTGGCTGGTATTTGCCAATGGCGTCGGAGTGCTGCTCTCGTTTTTACTGCTCTTCCCCGCCTTTAATCGTTTGCTTGGCGAATGGACTTATGGGCGCTGGATCATGGTACATATGAATCTGGAACTCTACGGCTGGACAAGTCTTCCAATGGCCGGTTTTCTCTTCAAGGTATATGGCGCGGCGCGCGGGCCGCTGGCGCAATGGTGCAGGCCAGTACTATGGGTGTGGTCGACTGCACTCGGTGTGGGCGCGTACTCGTGGCTCTCCGGCTACTCCAGCGGCAAGTTGTTTCTCGATTGGTCCGATTACGCGCGCATCTTATTTCCTTTGGCGATGATTGCGCTGTGGGCGCTGCTGACAACCTCATTAGTCCATAAATGGAAAACTACCGCCGCGCGAGGCACGAAGCTGCTTGGTCTTGCGCTTCTATTGGTTGTTCCTTTCGTAATGTATATTGCATCAAGTCCCAACTTCTATCCGGCCATCAATCCCGACACCGGTGGACCCACCGGAGCGAGCCAGCTTGAATCGTCTCTGATCATTGTTGCGATTTTGCTTTTGCTGCCATACGGGCTTACACAACGCAAGGCAGAACATTCGCGGACGATTGCATCTGCCTGGGCAATCATGATTGCAGAGTTTCTTCTTTGCTTTGCGCTTGGCCGCGCCGACATTAGCCACCATCGCCCTGCGCAGTTTCTCTCGCTCGGCAGCCTCCTAATTTGGGCTCCTCTCATGCCTGCCTACTATGCTGCCTTCGAGTGGCGCGCGAATACGCGAAGATGGCGCATCGCTTTTCTGTGCTGGTGGTCGGCGCTGGTTATCAGCGGATGGATTTTCTTTCTGCCCGGCATCCTCGACCACTTCAAATTCACCGATGGGCTCGTTGGACATTCGCTGCTCGCAATGGCCGGTTTTACCTCGAGTCTGCTTATCTTCGTTATGGTTCAGATGCTTGGCGAAGATGGATGGATCTTCAACCAGACCCGGTCATTCTACGGCTGGAATATCGCTGTCGTGGCATACGTTGCACTGATGTCGGCAGCGGGTTGGCGCGAGGGCTTTGACCCGACATTCACAATTGTTCCGGGTGCAGCGCGTAACGCTGTTTACTTTCTTCGAGTGGTGGTTGGAGTAGTGATGCTGGCCGCGTCGCTGGACTGGTTCGTTGACGCCACAACTTTGCTTCATGTGCCTCCGCATGTGTTAATGGCACAGGAGAAGACTGTATGAAGCGTCCCATTCTCATCGGCTATCAGTTGCTGATTGGCCTTTCCGACACCTTGACGGGCGCGTTGCTTATCATTGCGCCGAAGTTCGCGCTTGAGCTTATGCGTTTGCATGTGCCCGATGACGCGCTTCCGTATCTTTCGTTTATTGGAGCCTTTGTTCTCTCTGTCGGGCTCTCCTGCCTCTACGGCACGTGGGTGATGGTTCGCAGAGGAAGCCCGTGCAAGCTGGAGGCAGTTTGGCTGCTCACTGGAATTACTCGCGCCAGCGTGGCCATCTTCGTTATCGCGCAGATTCTGGCGCACACGCTGGAATCAGGCTGGCTCACGGTCGCCATCTCTGACGGCGCCTGCGTTTTGATTCAAGCAATTGGCCTTCGCAAAGGCTGGCTGGATTATGTTGCGCGATAACTGGCGTTCGGCCGGATTGCAAGGCGCCAGCCTTGTCGCGATTACGTATGTCTATTTCCTGATATTTGCGCAGTTCGCGTTTCTCAAGCGACTAGCGGACCTCGGAGTCGCCGGCACGTATTTGACTGCTGTGATGGCTGCTATGGCAATCGGCGGAATCCTGCTCAGTTTTTTGACCCCACGATTGAAGCTGTGGCCCTCGCCAAAGTTTCGGCTGCGCATAGGGTTCTTCGCTTCGGGCGCGGCGGCATTACTTTCGCTTCTTCCGCTCGGCCCCGCAACAAGTGTCATGGTTGCGTTTCTGATCGGCGCAGGCCTGGGATTACTCACCGTTACATTGGTAACTCATCTGCGCCAATGGACGGGCAATCGCAATCCACTTTTGCTGGTTGGCCTGGGAACAGGCACCGGCTATTTTATCTGCAACCTTCCCGCCCTCTTTACAGCATCGGCTGAGATACAGTCGGCGACGGCTGGTTTGCTGTGCCTCGCCGGAGTTTGTGTAACTCTGGCGCCAACGGCGATAACCCCGGACGATGCGGAGGTATTGTCGCAACCCACTGGTTCGTTTCTCCGCGCGCTGGCATGCTTTACCGCGCTTGTCTGGCTGGATTCGGCTGCCTTCTACATCATTCAAAACACTCCGTACTTGAAAGCGGGCACTTGGGAAGGCTCGAATCATCTGTGGGCAAATGGATTGCTCCATCTTGGCGCAGCGCTGGCCAGCGCATGGTTTCTAAGCCGCCGTGGCCTTTCGCTAGTTCTTACGACCTCATTTCTCGCGCTTGGTATTGCTTGCCTGCTATTGCTTGACCCGCAGCGTGTCGCATTAGCTTCCATCTTTTATCCTATTGGCGTTTCACTTTATTCGGTAGCATTGGTCGCGTATCCTTCGCTGCTTTCCCAGGCCGCTTCCATTGCTGAACGTGGACGACAGGCCGGGTGGCTGTACGCCATAGCTGGATGGTTGGGATCGGCGATGGGAATCGGCATGGGCCAGAATCTTGGCCATGTTCCGTCCAGCTTTATTCTGTTGGCTGGAGTCGTAGTTCTGCTGTCACTGCCGGATAGCTTTTTGTTGCAACGCAAACGCGAAATTGTGCTGACCACAGCCTTACTTCTGGCAGCATTTTCTCTGAATCACATTCTTCCCCCCGCACGTGTTTCACCAGTGCTGTCGCAGATTGAGCGAGGCAGACAGGTTTATATCTCCGAAGGCTGCATTAACTGCCACACACAATTTGTTCGCCCGAACTCGCCCGATGTTTTGATGTGGGGGCCAACAGAGAGCCTTCAGAAACTTCGACGAGAGCGTCCTCCACTGATCGGCAATCGCCGTCAGGGGCCCGATCTTGCCGAGGTTGGCGGCCGCCGATCTGCGCTGTGGCTCAAGCAGCACTTCTTTAACCCGCCCGTGGTGAGCGGAACTTCGATCATGCCCTCGTATGTATTTCTCTTCCGCGATGAGCGCGGCGACGATCTTGTGAGCTACCTCGAAAGTCTGCATGGAAGCGATACGCCGCAACATTTGTTGGACGAAGGAAACTGGCATCCCGCCTCTTCGGCGATTGCGTCGGCCAATATCCGCGACGGCGAACGCAGCTATCTGCTCCACTGCGCCACCTGCCACAGCGCGGGCGGGCAAACGCGCTGGGGAGCTCGATTCAAGAGGCTTCCTCCTGATCTTACCGTTGGGCCATACTTCCATCTTCCGCCTTCAGCCGATGACGCACAGCGGAGGGATCGCATCGCGCACATTGTCAAATTTGGAATTACCGGAACCGATATGCCCGGACATGAATACCTGCCCGATAACGAGATTGCCTCCATCAGCCTGTGGTTGTCGCGGAGCATCGGACAACTGGATCAAAACCGATAAAACAACATGAACGCAGGAGACAAATCATGAAGACCATCGCCACCACACTCTTTTTTGCTGTTCCCTTAGCTCTCGCTCCATTTGCGTCCGCCCAGCATCAGATCTTCACCGTGAATCCGGATTCAAGCAAGGTCGCATTTTCACTCGGCGGTAATACACACCACGTAGACGGAACCTTTCACGTGCAGAGCGGCACTGTCGACTTTGACCGCAGCAAACAGAACTTTTCCGGCTCCGTGGTGGTTGCTGCGGGTAGCGGAAACAGCGGCGACCAAGGCCGCGACAAAAAGATGAACATAGATGTGTTGGACGTGGCGCACTTTGCCGAAGTCACTTTTACGCCTAGCAGCTATCAAGGAACCATCGCGGTCAGCGGCGATTCCACGGTTCAGGTGACCGGCGTCTTCACCCTGCATGGCACACCACATGACATGACGGTTCCCATGCAGATTCACATTGACGGAGCGAGTCTAACAGCCAAAACACACTTCACCGTACCTTATGTGAAGTGGGGACTGAAGGACCCGAGCATCTTCATTCTCAAGGTTGCCAAAGAAGTTGATATTGATCTCACGCTTGCGGGCAGCGTGTCTTCCCAAAAATAGAACAGATCGATGCAAGCTGCAAGGTCATAATCAACTTGCAAAGCTCGGCTGGCCGGATCGGGTCCGTTCGGCCGAGCTTTGCAAGCATCTGCGCATTCTCCTGCTAACTTATCGCCTAATGCCAAAACCCGAGACAAATACCTTCTTCGATTCCGAATCAGGTTTTGATACGGCTTCTAGCAACTTCTAACAATCCCCGGGCCTATACAGTCTCGTTAAACGCGCCGGCCCGTTACAAGGTTGACGACCAGGACGATCAACGCGATGACCAGCAGAATATGAATCAGGCTGCCTGCAATGTGGAAACTAAATCCCAGTAGCCAGAGAATGAGAAGAACTACAAAAATTGTCCAAAGCATAGAACTCCTTCAATGCGTTGCGGGCGCATGAGAACTGCTAATAATCCCAGGCGCCCGCAAGAAGACAACATTCATTACTAATTGGAAGCGACGGCCTGAGCCTTTGCGCTTCTGACCGCGTCGAGGAACGAGTGGGCCACGGCTGGGACAGCCACTTCGCCGCGCAGAATGCGGCTTGTGGGGATGTCATGACCGTAGATGGCCTCAGTTGAATCGTCGTCGCGACGAATCGCGGCGCCAGTCAGCGTGAGTCCGGCAAATGCGCCTCGTGCGCGCGAGTAAGTGAGAACCTCGGTATTCAGTTTCCAATCGGTATCTGCTGAAGCGTGACGGCCAACCGGTCCGGCTGCCGCTGAAGCATCTCCGCCCAACTGGAAGTTGCTGTTGATCAGATGTTGCATGCCCCGTTCATCCTGAATAATCATGACCAGGTCAACGCCTTCAATGCCGATCTGCAATCCCCAGCTTCCGCCGGTAATGGTAAAGAACGACGGTGCGCTCCAGCCGTTTGCGGTACGGCATGTGGCAACGCCTCTGCCATTTTCCGCGCCAAAGACAAATCCGCCCTTGAGCATGTGCGGCACAACGGCGATGCACTTTGCGTGATCCAGGACTTCTTCCGGAATACCCTTATCCGGCGCCGACATAATCTCATGCAGTACTGTGCCAGCGTGATTCAACCGGTCAACTGTTGCTTCGTGACCGGACCCGGCCCAACTGATGGCCGACAAACTGAGTATTGCCGCAAACGTCATAATTTTTTTCATACATCTCACCTTTTCTACCCATGCGCAGCGTCACTTTCTTTCCGCGCACTGAGGCGCAATAGGTAACTCTCACATTAAGAGGATTAAATGGCAATGTCTGAGCAAGAGCGCTCAGGAAGAAACTCCTGCTTATCGCCGTTAAGAAAGCAGTAGATATTTATTGAAAAGTGAGCATAATTGAACAGACTACCCCCCCCCATCACCCGGCAAAATAGAAACTGGTGCTAGTGTAAACAAACGCTTATGGCGGATTGCGGCTTCCCCGTTTCCGCAGATCAGGCCTATCAAGGCCCTGATTATGCCGATGGATTAGCATTCATTGGCGCAGTTGCAAAGTGAACCGCAGAGATTTGTCGTTGCGGAACCTCACATAACTCACGCTTCATGGTTGTATTCAAAATGAGGCCCCTTATGGCTGGACCCGAGAATCGCATCTTCGATACTGTTACCTTTCTAGCCAACGCAGGTCTGGGGCGCCGAATCGTTCAACTGGAGCCCAGGCAAAACTTCTATTCCCAAGGGGATGCGGCGGATTCAGTCTTTTATTTACAGAAAGGCCGCGCGAAAATCACCGTTGTTTCGATTATCGGTAAGGAGGCTACTATTACGCTTCTTTCAGAGGGTGATTTCGTCGGAGAGGGAGCACTGGCGGCAGTACCGGGACAGCGATTGTCCACTGCCACCGCCATCACTGACTGCACGGCGCTAAAGATTGAGCGCGATGAGATGGCTCGCGTAATGCACGATGAGCATAGCTTCTCCGACTTGTTCCTGAAGTTTCTGCTGGAGCGCAGCATGCGCATCCAGGCCGATCTGGTCGATCAGCTATTCAACTCAAGTGAAAAGCGGCTAGCGAGAATCCTACTGCTGATGGCGGAATTCGGGAAGTCAAGCGAAACGGAAACACTGCTTCCGAGGATCTCGCAGGAGACCCTTGCGGAGATGATCGGAACCACGCGGTCCCGTGTCAGCTTCTTCATGAACCGCTTTTGCCAGCACGGCTTTATCGAATACAAGGATCGCATTCGCGTACACAGATCGCTGTTGAATGTCGTTTTACTCGATCGTTTACCTGACGAAAACGCCCAGAAACCGCCGGTTTTGTCATTGCTCAAAGAGCGTCCGTAGCAAGCCAGCGACTCTGTTGTGCGCTCTGTACGGAATTGAACAGACTGACAATGCAGCAACTGCCATACTTACTCCAATTCACTAAGCAGGCGATTGGAGAGGCAAGAAATGTCGAATTCACCAGCAACACTCCTGATTGTCGACGATGAGCCCTCCATTCGGCTTTCGCTGTCGAACGTGCTGACCGAATTGGGCTATCGCGTATGCTGTGCCGAAGACGGTTTTTCCGCGTTGCACGAGATGCGCAATGAGGTTCCAGATCTGCTTCTTACCGATCTCAATATGCCCAATATGTCTGGGTTTGAGTTGCTCTCGGTAGTCCGGCGCCGGTTTCCCTCGATTCGAACGATCGCCATGAGCGGATCTTTTTCCGGCGACGAGGTTCCTTCTGGAGTTGCCGCCGATGGTTTTTATCAAAAAGGCAGCAGCATCACCGCCCTGTTGCGGATTATGGAAACACTGCCAATAATGGAAAGGCAAGCCGTCCCGACATCGAGCCCTGACGCACCTCTCTGGATTCATCTAAGCTCACACGACTTATCGCCAGACTCATCTATTACGATTACCTGCCCTGAGTGCCTGCGTAGTTTTCCCCAGGCTCTCGGCACCAGTTATCTGAATCTCAAGACAGATTGCATATTTTGCCGCTGTTCAATTCACTATGCAATCGTGCAACACCGAAACCGGATGCCGTTACAGGCGTACCAGAGAAACACCGCAACGGCGAGGAGTTATCCGCCGAGCGCATTTAACCCAAGTTACTAATAATCAGCGACAGAGAAAGAACGAACAATGAGTACTATTATCCAATCGAGTATGCTTTTGCGTGCACAAACAGAACTACCCGCAGGCCTCAGGGTGACGACCGATGAATTCCGTGAGGGGTGGAACCTTGCACCGAAAATCAACGCACAGGGGCTGGAAAAGAAAGTTCAATCGCACGGATGGAATATTGTCAAGATCGCTGATGGATCGCTAAGAAGCGGCGTAGGCGAAACATCACAGGAAGCCATTGCAAGCGCGCTCAAGCTGGCTCTTCGCCGCGTCAGTGAGCACTTTAATGCCGCAGAAGTGGAACATATTGAGTTGACGCAATACCCATGGTTCTTTCTGGCCAGGGTTAGAGTTTCTCCATACCGAATTCAACAGAGCGCGGTTCTGCCGGTGCCCGTTGAAGCTTTACCTGCTGAAAATGCCCCCAGGCAGAGGCGGCTGCCACCCAGCGCAGCAGCGCTCTACCCTTATTTCGGCAGCGCCATGCCGCAGCTCAAGCAGATGCTGATCTCCGCCAGAACAACGCAATCCGGACCACAATGACTATCTTACAAATGTCAGTCGTGTTGTACCTCTTTCACAGGGCCTTGCGTGTTCGACAGGAACCTGCGCACCACAGAGCTGAGCCAAGCAACATTCTGTAGTAGATCTCTCACTAGGAGATCGACGCCGTCGAATTGTCGTCAGAGCGAATGTCCAACTTACGTGAATATACTTGGCACACTTGGTGCACTGGCGGCAATCTGCTCGCCGAAAAGCTGTGGCGAAATCGATAAGGTCAGAAAAAGGGCGGCCAACTAGATGGTTGACCGCCCTCAAAGCCTCTGTTCAAACAGCGTTGCTTACTGCTGCAGGATTTCCACACTCGGCGAGTCGTCGGTGTTGAAGATGCAGGCTGCCTTCGTCGGGTTAATGACTACGCAGCTAATTCCACTTAAATTGCCGCCGGTCAGGAAAGAGCCTGTGCCGGTGGCGGTCGTGTCCCAACTGTAGGTTCCGCCAGTCATGGATTGATCCCAGGTGAAGTCTCCCTCGCCGGCTGTCGTTACGCTGGCTGTGAAGCCACCACTGTTGCTCAGGTAGAACTCTCCCACATTGCCGTTGGTGGTCGGTTCTACCCGCGGCAATTGGCCAAACAGATAATTGCCGGCCACAGCCGCATTGGTGAAGGTGGTTTGCGTCTGCGGCTCCATCCAACCCGTCTGCAGATAGTTCAGGGTGTCGCCACTCTTGACTTTGGTGTCGAAATCTATTGAGAAGCCACTGCCGGTGTCAAACATATACACAATTATCGTGTCGGGGAAACCTCCGGTTAACGTGGCTCGACCCGGATTGCTGCTGTCGAAGTTGACAGTCATCGTGCCGCTGTTCTCCTTGCCTACCTGATAGGTTCCTTCTTCATCGGTATATCCCTGGTTGATCGTGAATACGCCAGCACCGTTTCCCGTCATTTGCGAGATGCTGGAGTCGTAGCCCGAAAGGCTGCCATTCGAGTATTCGACCCCCTGCGCATAACTAACGTAAGGACCAGTGACATTCGCCGCAGTATACGTGGACGTGTTCAACTGTTTGCGCACTTCGCCGGATTGCGCCTTTGCTTCGTCGGTCTCGATCATGAACATGCGGTTGGCGTCGATGACATAGACTTCAAAGGTTGCCGTTCCTTCCGTTGCTGTGAAAGATAACGTCGAGCGGCCGTTAGTCGCGTCCGGCGTGGTGTAGCTACCGCCGGTGAGGGTCGTTGTCGTTACCGAGGTGTCGCTGATATTCGCCTCGTCGATAACGCCCCCTGTAATGCTGCCGCTCGAAGCAGCGTAGCGGCCCAGGTCTGCTTTCGAATTGCCGCTGCCGTTCTCGCCACTCATCTGGAAGACGAAGCTGTTGCCGTCGATGGTGCTGGCGGCAAAGGCGCTGGTGGTGGCCAGGTAGCAATCGCCGGTGCCGTGCTGGCCGGAAGGTGTTGCGCCCAAATCATCGGTTTCGACCATGTGGAATTCCTGCGCCGGCGATGTGGCATTGGT
>Ga0364920_10243_pt1 | contig 17229 bp, 14 predicted proteins | sample SorcelJu500001C8_FD_206961 | JGI IMG/M metagenome (GOLD analysis project Ga0364920, IMG submission 206961) | Enriched cells from Trout Bog Lake Hypolimnion, Wisconsin, USA - BchlTB.June20.5000.01.C8 | ecosystem: Environmental > Aquatic > Freshwater > Lake > Hypolimnion/Profundal zone | place: USA...
TGCAGCTTTTGAATCCGCAGGATACGCTTTAAGTTTTGGTTTGAGTAATACGGATGACATGTTTGAAGTCATATTTGTGCGCGGATTAATGTCCCCATTCGGCCATATTGCTTGGACAGCAATTGCAGCTTATGCATTCTTCTCTGCACGGAAATTGCACGATAGTTTCTCAGAAACAGTCACCTCGATGCAATTTCTTAAGTTATTTGCAATACCAGTTGTACTGCATGCTGCATGGGATTATCCATATGACCCTCCCTTTTACATGAAATATATTGTTGCAGGTTTCGTTGCATGGGTAGTTGTGATTAGTTTAGTTCAATCAGGGTTAAAAGAAATTTCTGAACTGACCTCAAAAACCGAAAATAGTGTTGATTAGTTTCCATGTTGGAATTTGAAAAACTCCGGCTTTGGCTTATTAATTTTTTTAAGTAAGCACCCTTTTATTAGTTCCATTTACACTTTTTTAAATGAAATCTGAATTTTATGAATAGTGATGAAGCTTTGGCGCTGGCTATACTTTATGTTAAAGGTGATGGCGTAGAACAGAACTTGAAGAAGGCTGGGTATTCTGGTCCATCGTGACCGGTCATTCTGGTATCGTGACCGGCCATTCCGATTGAACGTGACCGGCCATTCTGGTTTATCGTGACCGATTTCAGGCAATTCCAGAATCAGCGGTCACGATGCCAGAATCAGCGGTCACGATACCAGAATGCCGGTGTATTACAGAATAATGGTGTTACGCATTTGATATGAGAACAGGTACGATCTCCAGTTTTTGGAGATAACGTGCCTGCACCAAGGATCAGTATGCGTAAAGTAAAAGAGATATTGCGTTTAAAGCTGGACGCCAGGCTTTCACACGAACAAATTGCTGCGGTACTCGGCATTTCCAAAGGCGTAGTTACCAAATATGTCGGGTTAGCTTCAGCTGCCGGATTAACTTTGATCGAAGTGCAAGGGGCTGACGAAACCCAACTGCAACAGCGTCTGGCAGGTCCCGGCAAGAATCCCCGCAACCACGTTCAACCGGATTTCGGTCGTGTGCATCAGGAGTTGCGTCGCAAGGGCATGACCCTGGCTCTGCTCTGGGAAGAGTACTGTGCCGATCATGCCGACCAGCTCACCTATGCGTATTCCCAATACTGCGACAAGTACAACCGGTTTGCCAAACTACTCAAACGCTCCTTGCGGCAGATTCATCGTGCCGGCGAGAAGTTATTTATCGACTTTGCCGGACCAACGATTCCGCTTACGGATGGCACACGCGCTCACATCTTCGTCGCCGCCATGGGCGCATCCAGTTACACCTTCGCCTATGCCACGGAACGGGAAACGATGGTTGATTGGCTTAACGGCACCGCCCGTGCGCTGCAGTTTTACGGCGGCGTGCCACAGCTCATCGTGCCAGACAATCCCAAGGCAATGATTGCCAATGCCGACCGTTATGAACCGCGTGCCAATGACACCGTGCTGGATTTCGCCCGACATTACAACACGTCGATTTTACCGGCGCGCCCCTATCATCCTCAGGACAAAGCCAAAGCGGAATCCGCCGTGCAAATCGTCGAACGCTGGATCATGGCGCGATTGCGTCATCACACCTTTGCCAACGTACATGAAGTGAATGCCGCAATCATTCCCTTGCTGACCCAGCTGAATCAGAAGTTGTTTCAGAAACTGCCAGGCAGTCGCGCCAGCACATTCACTTCTATTGACGCGCCGGCTTTGATGACATTGCCTACCCAGCCTTATGAAATAGCCTGGTTTAAAACCGTTAAAGTACATGTCGACTATCACGTCGATATTGAGCGCCATCGTTACAGCGTACCGCATGCACTGGTCGGTCAGGTTCTGGAAGCGCGTATGACCAAGACGATGATTCAGCTGTTGCACCGTGGCGAGCGGGTTGCCAGTCATCCGCGTAATGTCAGCGTTGGTGGCTTCAGTACTATTGATGATCACATGCCCGCAGCCCATCGGGCACACCAGCAATGGACACCTGAACGATTCATCCACTGGGGGCAAACTATCGGCCCAGCCACAGCCGAAGCAGTCACCCGGATCATGGCTGAGAACAAACATCCAGAACATGGTTACCGCACCAGCCTCGGATTACTGTCGCTGGCCAAGCATTATGGCAAGGATCGACTGGAAGCAGGTTGTGCCGTGGCCTTGCAGATTGGTGCGTGCCAGTACCGGCACGTACGCAATATCCTGAAGGATAATCGTGACCAGCATACCGTCACCGCAAAGGAATGGGTCAGTCCTGACCATGCCCATCTGCGCGGCTCAGACTACTACCAATAATAAGGACAAGATAATGATACAAACTACGTTAACCCAATTACGCACATTAAAACTCGCCGGCTTGGCCAGCGCGTTAGAAGAACAATTGATCCAACCCGGCATGACGGCCATGAGTTTCGAAGAGCGTCTGGCAATGCTGGTTGACCGGGAAGTCAATTACCGCAATGACCGCCATTTACAGCGACTGCTTAAAAACGCACGCCTGAAATATGGTCAGGCATGTATTGAGGAATTGGACAGCCAAACAGGTCGAGGCGTTAATCGCAGTGAAGTAATGAGTTTGGCACTGGGCGACTGGGTTAGTAGCGGGCATTGTGTTCTCATCTCCGGACCGACGGGTGCTGGCAAATCCTGGCTGGCCTGCGCCCTGGCGCAATATGCCTGTCGCCGTGGCTACTCTTCTGTGTATCAACGAGTACCCCGTCTACAGGAAGAGCTGCGTATTAAACATGGCAGTGGCGTCTTCAGTAAATGGCTGCTACAACTGGCCAAGACTGACGTTCTCATATTGGACGATTGGGGGATGGGAAGCATTGACAGCATGACGCGTTCTGATCTGCTGGAAATTATTGATGACCGCGCCGCCAGCAAAGCGACCATCATTACCAGTCAATTCGCTTACCTATTATTTATTGACCTAGTGGCGACTGGTAGAATTCCTGATTGTGTCGCAATGGAAGACGTCTGGTTTAGCAGCGGGGAGCCTTGGCGTTTTTTACTTTGATGTCAGATAAAGGGGTGGCTAGTTTCGGCATTCTCTATTCTCCTGATTCATTGGTGACCAAGGCATTCTCTAGGAGATTTTGACTGCATTCTCTAGGGGAGTTGGGATGTTTTGACAGTATCTAGCTTTAGCATAACAGAAAACACTGACAAAAATACTGACAAAAGAATTCGGTGCAAGAGATCAAACTTTGGCATACTGGCGTAAAAAAACCCCTAAGCCGTTGATTTCTTAGGGGTTTTCCACCAAACCTGGTTAAAGTTTGGCAATGTTTTGGTGGGATAGGTGGACTTTAATAATGCCTTGTATGGCCTTATTTTTATAGGTTTCATTTAAAATAAAAACGCATATGGCCTAAAACATGGCCCATCAATTTCTTATTTTTTTCGGACCATATCGAACATTAATACGCCCCCATTTTAGACCATAAAAATATCATGTTTTTTTGTTTAAAGTACCTAAAAAAAAATCCACGTCATTACGGGCGGAATAATAAAAACAAAAGTCACGGTGATTTTTACTGCCATTACACAGCGTATACATATATTAGTACGTAACGCCCGCCAAATAAGATTAGCTACATGACCTCGAAAAACGACAAAACATCCAGCATTTAAAACATTCAATAATTTTCACAACACCTGTTTTCTTGACGAGTTCAGATCGATATTGATCAACACACGGCGTCATCGGGTGGCCCGCCGGGAGAGGACGTGCATTACATTCTTTACCGACCTGCACCATTAATTGATCTGCTCGCGCAGCAATACTGCAGTAGCTAGGCTTGGATCCAACTTTGAATATCTCTGAAGCAGCGGCAACTTCCTCAGGTCTTAGCCTAAGCCCTGCATTGTTACGTTCAACAGCGTCAATGTGCTGTGCCGATGCTCCGTCTGCCTTAAGGAGACAAACAACAGCTCTTCCCCAAACTCTATTTGCCCACCGCTTTGGCCATTTTTTTAAGTCTACCAATTCGCATTGTGACTTCCTGAAAATTTCAGCAACAAATGATGCGCATGTATATCCATCACATCCTCCGATAGGTTCATATCTTCCATCGACACCTATGCAACCTTGCCCGGCGATTAAATTGATTCCATATTCAAACCCGTCGGGTGAATGATTATTTCCATATTGCATAGCTGCTGCATTTAATATTGCAATAATTTGTGAAGCCAACTCTTCAGGGATAGGTACTCGACTTACTAACCAATCTGGTTTCGGATAGGGCTCTAAACACAAATTCCGATGAAACGCGAGATGGAGAAGTTTAGAATTATCAAATTCGTCTTGATATGCGACGCCAAGATGCGCGCCTAAAAGCCCGTGGGATATAGCTACATAAATCTGATCTTCAACGAGAGCGGTATTTGCAGCGATTCGAAAAGTCATCGACTTCCTTAGATAGCTGATTTAAATTAAACCCGCCAGCACCAATTCAACGTTGGCGCCACTGGACTTCAAAGTCTTAATTGCAGTTTGAAGTGCTTTAGCCCAACCAGGCACTTGATTTCTTCTCGAGAACGTAACACGAAGTACGACAGCCAAGTGCATCCCGTTTATGCTATCTTCCGGTAAATTTCTTAAATCAATTGCGGCAGGTCCGACCCGCAATAAGGCATCGAACACAGGCTCGGTTGTCCTTGTTAGATCCTTAGATTTTTTACCCGCTGCAGGATCCAAAACTAGCTTTTTCCATCTACTAGAGAGTAATTGCGACTCATCACTCATTTTTATTTGCGCGGTCCGATAATTTGAAGTTTCTAGCATGGCATCCTGGAGAGCTCCGAGGCGAGGCTTACCAATAAATCGAGCATTACTTATAGAAATACCCGCGAGCACTCCAACTTCGTTGGCAATAAAATTCGCGTGGTAAGCAAACGTCGGCCTTGTGGTAACAACTACAGTTGAAGTATCGCTCGGGATCATCGAGCAACTCAAATATTCCATGGGTAGAGTATTCATTTCGAATTCTTCTTTAGGGGCATCAAATGTTCAATCGGCTTAATCAACTCTGTAAAAGTACTTCTTATGACTTCATGAGCGGAATTTAAAACAGCCATGACAGATGGCAAGTTAGCGTCAACGGCAACTGATGACGAAACATTGGTATCCATCATGATCGCCTGCCCATCAGGGGTGTACCCCTCACCGATACCTAGGTTCATGATAAGTCCACCTGCGAGTGGAACCTGTAGCTGGAGCATTGGTTTCGATTTCATTCCTTGTGGAATGTACCCAGCAATCACATTCGGAATTTCTATTTTAAATCCAAACACTCCCTCGAGAAAGTCCGTCAAATCTTTTCCGCCAGTATGTTGCGGCTTGAATGCATCAATGTAGCGAAGACTCACGCTCAAAAAATCTGATTCCCTTTCGCCCTCCGGACGAGATTCTAATAGCGCCTTTATTCCCTTACTAACGATTGGGCTGAATTTCTCCCACGACTCATACGGCGGGACCGCGTTCGCAGTGAATAACCCGACCCCAACTTGGTAGAGAGAGCCGTCTGAAGCACTTGCGGGTGGTCGAAATCTAAAGACAGGTTGGTGGAGCACGAAAGGAAATCCAACCATACCCATGCGCTCAACCTCTTTATAACCAAGGACATTAGCTGCAACGCCAAATTGCATAAAGAATTCATCTGCTCGGTTAGTGGCGCCACCTGTAACAATGGTCGGAATGATTTGTTGAGGCTGCTGACTCGCTGCATATGGTGGAAGCCATCGCAATTCAACAATTAATTCCACAAGGGGGGAGTTTTCTCGGTAAGCGCCCGGCCAACACAGGTTGACCGGGCGTTATCTTGATGATGGAAATTATTGAGCTTGAGCTGGTTCCCAGCGATGGGGGAGTAATTCGCCGATGCGACTAAATGGTTGTAACGGAAGCTTTTCCAGCACGTCCTTCATGTAAGCGTAGGGATCGTGGCCGTTGAGCCGAGCTGAATGAATCAAACTCATGATTGCCGCAGCACGTTTGCCAGCGCGCAGACTTCCGCTGAACATCCAGTTTTTGCGTCCCAATGCCACTGGGCGGATCTGGTTCTCAACCCAATTGTTATCGATCGGAACCTTCGGGTCGTTGAGGTAATGTGTCAGGGCCGACCAGCGATTCAAACTGTATTCAATCGCCTTGAACGTGGCACTGCCACTGGGCACCCGCTGGCGCTGAACCAGCAGCCACTGATGCAAGGCATCTGCGACTGGCGTGGCCTGCGCTTGACGAATGGTCAGGCGTTGTTCTTCGTCGAGCAAGGTTGCTTCTCGTTCCACGCCATAAAGACTGGCAAACAAGTCCAGCACTTCGCCCGCGATCTGGCTGCTGTGATTAGCCCACAGTTCATGGAATCTGCGCCGGGCATGCGCCATACAACCGGCCTCCGTAATACCGGATCGGAACAGCACTTTATAACCTGGGAAGTCATCGCAGACGAGGGTTCCCCGCCATCGATCCAAGAATTGTTCGGCGTGTTTGCCACCCCGGCTTTCGGCAAAGTCGAATACCACCGCTTTGGTGCTACTTAGTGGCGTGCTGCAATAACTCCACAGATAAGCCTTGTGTGTCTTGCCGTTCCCGGGTTTCAGCATCGGAAGCGGTGTCTCATCGGCATGCAGCACCGGGTGGGCCAGCAATTCTTCTTTCAGTGCATCGACCAACGGTTGCAACGCCACGCCGCAGCGGCCGACCCATTCAGCCAGCGTGGAATCGGGAATGGCTAATCCTGCCCGTTCAAAGATACCGGACTGGCGATACAACGGTAAATGATCAGCATATTTAGCCACGATCACTTGAGCCAGCAGTCCAGAGGTTGGAATACCCTTGTCGATGATTTGCGCCGGGACCGGTGCCTGCACCAGTGTTTCACATTGATTGCAGACCCACTTGCCGCGGACATGGCGTTCTACCGTGAACACGCCGGGTTGGTAATCGAGCTTCTCGGACACGTCCTCGCCGATGCGCTTCATTTGGCAACCACACTGGCACAGTGTGGAATCTGGTTCGTGATGAATATCGGTGCGCGGCAGTTCTGCCGGTAGTCGGACACGTTTGGGTTGCTGCTTGGTTGGTTCTGCTGGTGCGGGATGAGCCAGTGTCAGTTGCTCAATTTCGGCAGCGACGGCGGCCAGATCGATGTCGAGTGTTTCAAACAGTTCGCGTTGTTGTTCGCCGGTATAGGCTTCGCTGGTTGCTGCAAATTTCTGACGTTTAAGAATGGCAAGCTCATGGGTGAGTTTGGCGTTCATTGCCTGCTGATGGATCAGCAGCTGGACCAGCTGTTCCTTGGTGTACTGTTCGATGGTGGCGGCAAAGTTCATGGCTGGAAGTGTGCCAGACCAAAGGTGATTTGATCAAAAACGTTTACAGACGTTTACATTTTTGTGGCCTCGGCACTACAGCACTGAGATCGTATGGCCATGGGTCAAATTCTCCCACGGCAGTCCGGTCACCAATGCTCGCAGCTGATCGTGGTTGAGGCCGACACAAACTGTTGCGCCATTGTTCCAGACAAACCTGCCCTTATTCAGACGGCGCGTTGCCAGCCATATGCCAAATCCGTCATAGACCAGAACCTTGATGCGTGTCGAACGCTTGTTAGCAAATAAATAGGCATGATGCGGACGCGCTGCACCGAACACCTTGACCACCCTGGCCAGAGCAGTGTCCATTCCGACGCGCATATCAATTGGTTCTGTCGCCAGCCAGATCGAATCGATCCGGATCATCGTAACCAGTTCTGCAGCCACTGCGCACAATCGGCTGCCGCAACACCGGGCCAGCGCACAGTCACGTTGGCTGCGCCACGTTTGATTTCGATCACGATGTCCGGTGTATCGGAGACCTTCGTCGGGGCACGCAACTGAACTGGAATGAATTCTGGAACCTGGGCGACAGGCGCGATTTGCATTCTCTCCATCGCCAATTGATCATGAGCCCTGATCCAAATCCGCACCTGATTGGCGTTCAACTGGTACCGCATCGCCGTGGCAGCAATCGAAACACCGGGTTGTTTGCAGGCTTGAATTACCTGTGCCTTGAATTCGGCACTGTGCCGACGCCGTTTCGGCCTATTGATTTCGTCATCCATAATGTACAAGTGTCCACTTAATAAGTGGACACGATCATCTGCGCTTACGGTCTTAACTTCAAGGTGACTTCACCGGGTGCTTACTTTTCTCGTGACGCATTCATGTGTCGGCCTAAAAAGAAAAGTATACTGCAAAAAAACCAATTCACCCAGGAAGCCAATACTTCCGGACAACGTTAAAAACTGTAGTTCAACGTCAAAAAAAATAATAAAATGGCATCATATTAATAGGCGGTAGTACTCGCTTCGGCTGCAAGTCATTTCAACACGGGGCGAAAAAATAGACTCCGGCGACGTGTCGTACATAGATCAAAATCTGATTTTTCAGATTATTTAGTCTCATGCTAGCAGCTTATTAATAGCCTGTCTTCTGACATCGACGCCCGGTAGTGACAAGGAATTCCAAGGCAATTCAATGCCGGTCAGACCAATATTCAATTATTTTGGTCTTTCCTAATTAACGAAAATTCGATGACATGAATTACATTGCAATTCATATATCTAAAAGTTCGCAAAACACTCAAATTTTCGTAAACACGCGCTAATAAACCATAGTCTCATTTTTCAAATCAACAATTTATGCACGTGCACTGAACCTTAACTTGCTAGTGAATCCGACGCCAGCCCGACGTAATCTTGATTCGCAATACTTGCTCATTCTTAGGTTCAGTAGATATTTCCTGTGGCCTGATGATACGAATCGCGTAGTTGATTTCACCCTCGACTCGCGATATTTCAAACATATCGAGTTCGCGAGCTCTCATTTCTCGAAAATAGGCGGTCATGTAAGTAATGCGGTATTCGTTACGCGTACCAGCTGGATCATGGAGCTTGTTGTTGTAGTAGACAAAACGAAATCGCCGCGAATTTCCGCGTTCGTCGATGCAGACGATCCAAGCGTCGGGGTTTTTGACCAATGAGTCCAACGGTGGCAGGAATGCAAGCAGTTCTCGTTCCGATTTAGGGATGAGGATTCCGCCCTGGTGACCACCAGTAGCTCCCACGTCATTGGCACTCAAAGTCTTGCTGAATGATTGCTTTGTCATATCTTCCTAGGTGCAATTTCAAGCGCGCGCTTGGCATCTACTTGGTCCCGCGACGAAACGGGAACACTTTCATTGGCTAGTTGGCTTTTCCAGATGGAACGGTCTATCATTACCTCCTCAACTGAATCTTTGTAAAAGAGGCGATATACCGTTACTGGTTGCGTCTGACCACGGCGATGGGCTCTGGCACTCGCCTGTGCCTCTAATGCAGGATTCCAAACCGGCGTGAAATGTATAACTACGGTTGCCGCTGTGATGTTCAGACCTGCGCCTGCGGCTTTAGGATTCAGCACAAGGCATCCTGGTCCGTCATAGGACGAAAAATCATCAATGATTTGCTGGCGCGACTCTTGGGGTGTCGAGCCATTAATTGCTCCCCAATAAGCGGGTACACCACGCAATGCCTCTATAACGAGGTCGCCAATCCGGTTGAAGAGCGCGAAAACGATGACCTTCCTATTATTGAAGAAAGACTCTCGAAGCAGCGCGACCACACGTTCCATTTTTGGGGTCATTAAAGGATAGGCATCTGATGTCAGAATTTCCGCGTATTCGTCGTAAGGGTCAGTTTCTGAAACGTTGCGCAGCCTCGGATGCGCACACACCAGTTGTAACTGAAGCGTAGCTACCAAAGCTCCTGCAACTGGATACTTCGCAATTGTCGTCTCCCGAACCTGCAGGTAATGGTCGATAAGTTGATCATCCATATCGATTGGGACGTCGATGTCGATTCTTTCGGGCAGATCACCGGCTACGTCCGCCACACGACGTTTAAGTATCAAAGGGTCACATAACTGTCCAACCGCCTGAGCCGAATCGACGCTGTCGGGATACGCCGCTTCGAATTCACGACGACTTCCAAGAAGGCTAGGAATCGCAACGTCAGCTAACGACCAAAGATCCAGAAGGCTGTTTTCCACCGGTGTGCCGGTCATAGGGATGGTTCTGCGACGAGGAATGGTTACGATTGCTTTGCGGCGATTCGAGTCTGGGTTTTTGATCGCTTGCGCTTCGTCGCAAATTACCCAAGACCATTCGAACGATGAAAAGATCGCAATGTCGTTGAGCATAGTGTCGTACGTGGTAATTACTACACTCGCAATCTGAAGTCCGCGATAGACACCTGTCCTGTTTGAACCGCGATGCACCATTATTGACATGACAGAAGCAAAGCGAGCGAATTCACGTTGCCAGTTAGCGATCAGGCTGGTAGGACAGACAATCAGTGCTGGGGAATCATCTTTGGGTGGATCAAGAAGCAGCAGCGCAATGATTTGAAGAGTCTTGCCAAGACCCATTTCATCCGCAAGAATCAATCCGCCAGTATGGCCGATTGTCTCCCACATCCAGCGGACCCCACGTGCCTGATAGGGAAAAAGGGTTGCGGTCAGTCCCGGAACCACGATCTTGTCGTCAAACTCCTCGGCGGCAACTTTACCAGCTTTACGAAAAGTGTCGCTGGGTTCAACGTCCATCGTGGTACCGGTATCGCGCATCAATCGGATTGCGTCGCTATACCTTAAGTTATCCGGATCTAAACCTTGCAACTTTTGACCGAAGACGTTGGAAACGTCTCGTGGAATTGGACGGATTATTTCACCATCGACAACCCATGAATGATGATTGCTGGGGGCAAAATAGAAATGCTCGGCACCTCTTACGATTCGCTTTCCGGCCAAACGCGCGACAATGTGCGAATCCACCTTGTCGATAACAATAGCAGGGTCAATCACGCGCTCTGATATCGAAAAACCTTCTGGAAGATTCATGCAGATATCATCAAAACTCCTGGGCAGGCTGGAAAGATCACTCATCGCAGGCCTCCATCAAATCCACGAGCTCAGTCACGCTAAAAGGGTTGGGGCGTCGCGTGTGAATCGCGCGGTGACAGCTAGGGCAAAGTGGAACAAGATCGATACGCGGGTCATAGGGACGGGCTTCGACAAGCTGCGCCAAAGGCTCTAAATGGTGAACCTCGATAATAGAACCTGCCTCGCCGTATTTCGCCTTCGGCTCTAGCCCACAGACCACGCATTTTTCGCCATGGATACGGATACAAAGAAGCCTGCTTCGGGGATTTCTTTCGCGGCGCTTCACTACTGACTGCAACACTGCGCCTTCAAATGCTGGCACCTCAGAAACCTCGTTTTCCTCGATCAGGTCGTACCCGATAAGCTCGGCCATGGCGGCCATCATCGGTACAATAACGTCATGACATATTTCTATCAGCGCCATGTCTTCGTGCGGATGTTCCTTGTCACGAATCGTCGCTTTGATCCGGAAAGTGCCGTCCAGAACAGACCAATCTTTTGGATTCTGTCCCAGAATTTCAACTGCAACACCTGGTCGAATTGATGCAACTAGTGCACGTGCCAGTTGAACATCCTCCTGTGCAGCCTTGCCAATTTGGTTAATGACTTCGCCAGAAAAATTACCAAAAAATAGAATGACCTGGTATCCTTTCAGACCGAATGGACGAAGCTCGGCCACCGGTCCGTGTTTTTCATCGAGATCGGCGAACCAGATTCGCAGCCCGTGGCGAAGCCCGTTGCGGTCTACCGTCGCTTCGACCGCGGCGCCCGTTCCATCAGACAGCTCTCTCAAAATCAAGTCCTGTCGGTCTGCGATCATCTTAACTTTCGCCGTCATCGATCAATTCACCTGGTTCGGCGTCTGGCACGTTCCTCAGGAGTTTCCTCAGGTTGTTTGAAATTTCTGAACGAATGTCTTCAAAAATAGGTTCAAGCTCAGCGTTAGTGTTGTTCTGCTCTGCAGCCGCGAATGCCCAAAGAAGCAGGTCCATACCATCTACTGCATAACCGTTAGCGGCAGCGCGCTTATAGATCTTTTGGTAGAAATCATGATGCGTATTTAATAGAACCGCAGGAACGTGGCCGCTGTCGCCAGCGCTACGGAGTGCCGGTTGCCAAAGTTCGCCCGAAGTGATATTTTCTACCGCCTCAACGTAAATTGTGTCTGCGCTAACATAACTCTGGACGGCTACCTTGAGTTTAATTTTTTGACCAAGATTGTTCGACACCACTGCCGATTGCGTGTTTGTATCGACAGAGCTTACTTGGGGTGTTTCAGTATTTCCAGTATCCGCAATGTTTTTATTGGCACTCGTGTGATCAATGGGTTTGTTAAGCGCTAGTTCTCGGTTCTTTCTCCTATAGCGCTGTCCCGCTTCACGATAAATCGGCTGAAGTAAGGCAGTAAGGCCGTCTGCAAGTTCAGGGTGGAAGAGGATACGGGATTTTTTCACGTCGATTCGAAACGCGTCGTCAAGCCCGTGACCGAAATCAAATTCTATGCGCAACAACGAATAATGCGGTTCGATAACTCCAAATACCTCCATCCAGCCGCCGTCCTGAATCAGCCTGCCTTCCCGGTAAATGTAGAAACCCTGACCACGGTTCGAGATTCGGGCATGTGTTTTTTCCTCGTCTTTGGTCATGTCGTTGCGATGCGGCAAAATCCAGGCCCGAATCCTCGCTGTATCGCACGACCCATCGGGTAGCTCCACTTCTATCAGCTGCTTTTGCGGCGCAAGCACCTGTTCTGATCGTGTCGGATAGAAAGGATTCCATGGAATAACAGGGGACTGGTTGATGAAGATGTCGATGTTACGTACACGGGAGTCCGTTTTATCAAGGAAACGGTGATAAACAAGCGAAAGATGCTTGGCAAGGCTTTCAGTAAGCCTTGTGATCGCCATACGTTCCTGAGCACTGCCAGGCTCATACTCCTTGGTCAGGATTCTGTCGCACTTCTCCCAAATAACCAGAGTCCCTTTGTCGCCGCACAATTCGTCGAACGCTTCGCGCTCGGATTCAGTGACCGGCTCTTGCAGCATCTCCCATTGTTCTCGCTGAGCTACGTGTTCAAGGTCCCACGCAAGCTTCGCAAGTTCATTATTCTTGGAGTCGCGTGAAATAAGTGTGTATTTAAGGCACACTGAACTGGACGCCGTCTTCAACCCAAGTCCAAATTTCCCTAGACTTTCAGGATTTTCGCGTTCCGGTGCCCCATATCGCATGGCCCGTCGAACACCATCAGGGTCCATTCCATTTCCATTGTCTCCGAAATAGACCACTTTGCGACCGTCGCTCCTAAGGATGACCTCCATCCTAATCTGGTCAGCGCCAGCGGCAATCGAGTTATCAATGATGTCCGCAGTCGCTGTCTTTACGTTATAGCCAGTATCGCGAAGACCGAAAATGAGCCTCTTGGCATCCGGTTCATTGATAAGATCACTCATTCTGAAATTCCCCTATTGTTGGTTGCCAATGCATTAATTATGTTTGGGCATTTCATGTATATCTGCGTTTAGTTGGTGTCACCCATTCTGACGAGCCCGCACATGTTCGATAAAACCAGACAAGTCTATCAACCATTTCTGTTGGGCACTAGTATAAGTTTGATGAAGACTACGTGGCAGGACGAGTTGCAACCGTTTAGCAGCCATTTCGTCGGTCTGTCTGCTGGATATTGCCGTTTCGAGGGTTAGGAGGTGCTTGTCCGGGATTCGATCGGCCTCGGCGAGAACCTGTCTCCACCGATCCTTACAGGTGGACTTCACTCCCAGCATAGACAGTTTCAAAGTGTCGAAAGTCGGATCGTGATATTCAATAACACCGGGGAAAAGGAAATCTGGTTTTGCTCGATTTTCGGTGATGGCGCTCCGTTTATAGCGCAAGCCATTTTCCGCAAAAAGTAGCTCAAGATGATTTTCCAGTGCTAGGCCGACACGGCTCTTACGTCGGTTTTGCACCGAGAGAGAGAATGCCAGAAAACCGTCTACGTCGGCGAGATCTTCGCTCGCTTCATTCGCAAATCCGGTTGAAAGTCGATCAGCAATCAGATGACGCTCTAGCGTGCGAAACAGGATTTCTTCGCGCTCCATCCAGGTCATGAGAACAAGGTCTGGTCCATCACGCGGATCGACGTCGCTGAGCGTTGATCGTGCGTAAGCTGAAAATTCCCTGGTACTTGGAAATTTCCGCTTGAATTTCTCCAGCATAACGTCGAGGTACGTTTCAGCAGAGGTCTCCACAACGACGCCGATGCTTTCCAGAATAAAACGTGATGCAAACTCGATCCGGTCTTGTTCCGTCTCAAGCTCTGACTTGACTGAGAACCCTGGATGCGCAAGATCGGTGAACCCGAAGAGCCACTCTATCTGCCTGGAGATACTTGATCCATTTTCAGCCACTATAACGAGCAGGCCGCCATCCCGACGTTTTGCAATTACGAGAAGGTCACCAACGGTCGCATTCAGGGAAACATTTGTCGTAGGGAAGTAGAGCCGATATTCCCATCGCATACGCCCGGTTCTCGTTCCTCCGCGAGCACGCTCACCTGATCGCACGTCGTACCAAGTGAAAGTTGCGTCTTCAACCAAGGGCTGGTCGTCGTCATCTGTGAGATAGATTACCTTGGCAGAGAACGGAACTTTGCCAGTAGGTTCACCAAGAATTGAGGCAAGGCTTTCGACCCCCTGAAACTCATGTTGATGGGAGGTCAGCAGGTCAGCCTCAACTGAACTTAAGCGCTTGGCAGCGACACCTTCAAAATACTCTGACAGATACCCACTCTTCATTCCCGCTCCTCGAAAAATGGAATGTCGCTCCGAATCCAGTCGGCCAGTGATCCTACAACGCCCTCGACATCCTTGTATTTCCCACGAATGGAACATTCCCAAACAATCCCGATCCGCCATCCATTCGTACGCAAGGCACTCATTACCTTGAGATCATTTACCTGGTTGCGTTCGATTTTGTCTCGCCAGAAATCTGGACGAGTTCCTGGCCATTTGAACAGCGAACAGTCGTGTCCGTGCCAAAAGCATCCATTCACAAAAACTACAGCGTGAAAGCGCGGCAAAACGATATCGGGCTTTCCTGGCAGATCCCGAACATTGAGGCGAAACCGAAAGCCCTGCCGATGCAGTAAACTGCGTATCAGAATCTCGGGTTTGGTGTTTCGCCCCCTTATCCGTGACATCATCCTGCTACGGGTGATGCTGTCGACCACATCAGTCATTCAAGCAAAGAGCGGCATTGCAAGTGGCGCGCCGTCGCGCTCATATGCAACCAGCGCCTGGATATGCGGAACCATAATTCGCGCTACTTCCTGCATCACCGGCATGACGACGCTGTTGCCGAACTGACGATAAGCCTGAGTATCGCTGACAGGAATTCTAAATGTATCTGGGAAGCCCATTAAGCGCGCACATTCGCGTGGCGTGAGGCGCCGGGGACGCTTCTTATTTCCCTGATGAACAAGGATTTCTGAACCATCCTTGTAATACCTTGCGGACAGGGTCCGAGTAACGCTGTCAGGATACGCCATTCCGAACCCGAAGCCGTTACCAGCCGCCCGGTGCTTCTCGGCATAGCCTTGCAGATAGGTCCAGAGATTAGCAGTAAGCGTGTATTTGGATTGCACAGTGTTTTTCTGAAAATCGAAAAATCTGGCATCATCCCATGGTAAGACTGGTTCGGTACCGTCCGTCTTGTGCAGAATTGACGCTAAACGTGGACCGTCCGCTGGCAGACGGAGGTCATCCCAAGAAAAACCGGTTTTCTCGCGAAATCCGACAATGATGATCCGCTCACGGTGCTGTGGCGTAAAGTGCTGGCCATCGATCACTTTGTAGTGTACGTCGTAACCGAGTTCGTCACGGAGAGTTTGCAGGATAACGTCGAATGTGTGGCCCTTGTCATGTGACAGCAGGTTCTTGACGTTCTCCAGCAGGAAAGCCGCAGGTCGCTTGGTAGCGATCATGCGTGCTACGTCGAAGAATAATGTCCCCTGAGTTGTGCACTCAAATCCATGTGGACGCCCTAACGAATTTTTTTTGCTTACTCCAGCAATACTAAAAGGCTGACAAGGAAATCCGCCCAAAAGAACGTCGTGATCGGGCACATTTTCGGCAGGGTAAGGAACGATGTCTCCAACGAAAGGATGATTGTCGCCGTAGTTCTCAACGTAGGTCTTTTTGGAGAAATCATTCCATTCACTCGTGAAAATACACTCACCACCATGAGCTTCGAAACCCATCCGAATCCCCCCAATACCAGCAAAGAGGTCAATAAATCGAAAGTTCTGCTCACCAGTCGTCGCGAACGCAGGCTGAGTCTTCAACAGATCTCGCAGTGCCGGTTCTAGCATAGTCGGGCACGGCGTTTCGCCTTTTTCCCACCGAGCAACAGTTTTGGCGTTCTTGCCAACATACTGGGCTATTTCGCGCTGGGTAAATCGCGTTCTTGCATGTTTGAGCAGTTCCAGCGGTTGAGATTGAATCATGGCATCCTATCTGGGTAAATTTACGGACATTATGGGCTACTACTTTCCCATTTTCCAGGGTTTTCTTACAATTCTGTTGGCCCTGTGCAACCGACAGAACTGTTGTGGATTACAGCAACTCCAGCACCAAATTTGTCAGGATTTTAACAAAAAAGCATTGAATACTGTACATAATAACAGTAGTTTGGAGTTGACGCTACGCTATCTCTTCAACGCAGTTTTGACATTTACAATTCGAAGCCAATATGATTCGGCAGAACCTAAATTTCTCAGGTTCTTCACTTTTGATTCCTCACCGGCCTCCCTGAGTCCTTCCACTGCGATTGCAAGGGAATTACGCCTTAAAATTTCAGTCTAGATTTTTTCAATCATATATTCCATACATGAGGCAGTGTGTAATTCAGTATTTTCGATCCATTAACTGGGCCGAACAGTACAACTGATAACGCTGCGTCAGATTTTCAATCCCTAAGCATCCCAACCACTCACTTCCATGCATAGACAAATTTCTGCTGAATTTTCGCAGTCGCATTGTCACGTGCATTTAAAAACAAAGGAAATAAATCATGGCACATTTAGTTGAAACGATGGCATACGTTGATGAAACGCCTTGGCATGGCATCGGCAGCAAGTTGACAGCAAAACAGCCTATTGAAGTTTGGCAAAAGCAGTCAGGAATTAATTTTGAAATCAAGGAGTCACCAGTGCGTTTCATGACAGAGTCCTTAGGCGCTCTGGGTGCGATC
>Ga0364920_10244_pt1 | contig 17207 bp, 18 predicted proteins | sample SorcelJu500001C8_FD_206961 | JGI IMG/M metagenome (GOLD analysis project Ga0364920, IMG submission 206961) | Enriched cells from Trout Bog Lake Hypolimnion, Wisconsin, USA - BchlTB.June20.5000.01.C8 | ecosystem: Environmental > Aquatic > Freshwater > Lake > Hypolimnion/Profundal zone | place: USA...
GGAACTCCGCGAGAAAACAGTTTTCGCTAAACAGGTCTGTAAAATGATGGTTAAGTTACTTGTGCAAATTACGCCATTTCCCGACGAAAGTATACTTGGCTTTATTCATAGACTAGCTGAGATAAATGGATTAAGTGGCGTTTTTTTGGCAAACCAATTCAAAATTTGTAAAACCGATACGATTGAACAATTCACCCTATATATAGCATCGAATCCATTCTGGAGAGATTCAGCGAAAGAACTATTTTCACCGTCTACCCGTCCAATGCCATTATGGAATTTCCGGCATCGCCGGTTTTGTTTTCAATGCCTTTTCGAATCACGTTACTGGCGTGCCGAATGGGATTTATCTTTAGTAACTGCATGTGTTCATCATAAAATTAAATTGCGTGACACCTGCCAGCACTGCCAGGCCACTTTGCTGTGGAATATGCATTTAATTGACCGCTGTCCAAATTGCAATCAATCGTTGTCCCTACATAATGAGGATGTTCCTATTGCGTCTTCTGACAATCTTTGGCTATCGAAAGAATTAATTCAACGCCTAAAAAATAGTCCCCAATACTTGAGCAAACACGCTCTGCATCTCGGCCTAACAAACTTTCATGATCTAGCATTCCGACTTGGTGCTTGCGCTTCTCGCCCAAACGGACACAAACCGCTGAAAATTGCTCACTCTGGAAATATAACCGTTGCAGATCCAATCGCCACTGCTGCTGGTCAACTTCTAAACAACTGGCCAACCGGCTTTTTTAAGACCCTTGATCGAATTAAAAATGAACGAAATTCAATATCACAATGGAAAATTAAATCTGTATTTGGTCAAATCTATGACGAGGTGTTTGATGAATTAGTCGACGATAGTTTTAGTTTTATCAGAGAAGGGTTTGAAAAGTATCTCCAGAAAAATTGGCATGCCCCACTTTGTTATCGGCATCGCAATCTCAGCGCTGCAACCATTCATAATCATCATTGGTTGCCGATCGAAGAAATATCGAAACGAGTGGATATCGATCGTTCCCTGATTGCGCGTCTTTCTGAGACCGGTGAAATTGCTTGCAAGTCGGTGACCTATCCAAGTGGTCGAGTGGGACGGGCAATTGATGCTGCCGAGCTAATCAGTAATATTGATGATTTACGTAAAGCCATTTCCGTTAATGATGCATCAAAATTACTCGGTTTAACAAAAGATCGCGTCAAGCAGTTAATTGATCTCCACCTTTTGAAAATCTATGGAGGCGAGCCAAAACCAGGTGAACGATGGTGGATCAGTTTTAAAAGCATTGATTCATTGATGGATTTTGCCGTGGACTTGCCAGTTATAGATAATTTAGAAAAAAATCAAATTTCCTTCAATTACTTGCTGCGGTATTTGGTGTATGACGCATCGTCATTCAAAAATCTGATTAACGCGGCATTTTCAAACGCAGTCAAAATTATTGGCCGGTCGAACGATGCATATCGAATTTGTGATTGGGTCGTTGATCGTAATCAGGCAATGCAGATGCTGAATAATTCAAGATCGCAAAATCTGAATTTTTTTACCATCCCGGAAATTGCTGACATTCTCGACATAAAGCAAGAGGTCGCTTATTCTCTCGTTAATCTTATGATCATCAAAAGTAGCACCAAACTGCAACAAAAAAAATCGATCCGGCTTGTCAGTAAGCAGGATCTGGATCATTTTCAGCAGAATTACATATTTGGATCTAAGTTATCAAAGGCAATCAAACGAAGTCCAAAATGGTTAGTCACTTATTTACGCGAGCATGATGTTCATCCAGTAGTTGGCCCAACGATAATTGGAAAGCAATGTAGGCAATATTGCTGGCGTCGAACAAAAATTCTGGAAAATTTTATTGAAGCGCACGGAAATAGCGATTCTTGAATTGTGGATACATTTCTACAAAATTTACTTTAACAATATGTTCACGATATTGAAAAAAAATATTTTGTAGAAATGAAAAAACTAATAGTCGTCCTCATCGATTATTTCGGCAGTAATTATGGTCAGTGTTTTACCGTATTCACCCAGACCAATTACCTCCTCACTGGCATCAATTTCATCGTCAGAATGGAACCAAGCAATTGTATCTGCAGAATCGTCGCTCCGTTCAGCGTCAATAATGTTATTTTTGTCACGGTTAAAGTTTCTCGTAAGCGAGTCACGTGGAATAGTGGATCCTTTAATCGGATGCCTATATCCTTTAATTTGCCGTAAGGAATTCGACGTGAAACAGTAGTCAACTGTCGAGCCTGTACTAATTATTATGGCAACAGCAGCATCACTTAACTCGGCATAGCGAATTGCTGCAGCCGTCAACGATGTCTTACAAATTTCAGAAAGCTTTTCAACGGCTATAAATCCGTCAGAATATTTACCCGCTTGGGATTTAAATAGGTGCGCGGGCATCAATAAGCCTGCCGCGAAATGGTCCGCTTCTAACTCGATTTGATCTCTGGAGCCAAATCCAGCACGTGATTCGTGAATTTGATTTCCACTTTTAAATACATGTTCAAAGTGACCTGGTAGAAAATAATGCCCCATCTCGTGTGCAATACTGAACCGCTGAAATCCTTCACTCTTTATATGCGTTGCGTATCCAATAGCAAAATCATTTCCATGACGAATCAATAGCCCTGACACGCCCTCGGCCGTATCAGGTTTTGGCTGCAAAATAATCCCGCTGTCGTTCGCCAGCGCCTTTAAGTCAATCGGTAGTTCCAGCTTTTTGTCCCGGACTAATTTCTCGGCATGAAGCGTCGCGTCCTTAATCCGGCTTTCAGACATCGCTATTCCTTTGAATTATTTTTATCCAACATTTGTTTTATTAGCATTTCCGCAAATTTTTTATCCGCATCAGTCAAATTCTGGACGTCTCTGTATAACGTACTAGCGGTACCTGACATTGCCACATGGTCATCGGACAAGCCAAGTAAATAATCAGTGGTTACTCCAAGTGCATTTGCCAGCCGACGGAGGTTATCAAACGACGGCTTACGTGTTCCCTCAGGGTTCTCAAAATGTGAAATTGACGTTGATGGCAAGTTTGCCATCTCTGCCAGCTCCGATTGTTTCAGACCACGAAGTTTTTCTCTCGCAAAACGTAGTCGTTCTGCAAATATATTTCTGTTTGACTCTTCCATTTGTCGCTTATGTTATTACGTTGTTGACACAAACGACAAGTCACATTAGAATTACTTCACCAAGTTTGACTTGTCGATTATCAGAAGTCAGTTTATCACGGGTTGCCACCCAGGGAAAGGATTATATGCATCGCGATACCCAGTTAATGCTGCAAACAACACGAAAAAAACGGGTTGTCGTGGAGCTATTGGACAAATTATGTCAACAAATCGAGATTACAGATTCTCAATATCAGACGGCAAAATCCAAGTACGAAGCAATTGGGGCCTGGCTGACCTCCTCGATATCACCCTATCTTCAGAAAGCGCAAATTTACCCACAAGGATCTATTGCTCTTGGTACAACCAATAAGCCAATAGCGGGGTCCGAATTTGATGTGGACTTAGTTTGCCACTTACCTACTATATTAATTCAAAGCGATGTAAACGCAGTCAAGTCAATCATCGGCGACCGGTTAAAAGAACATGCGACCTACAAAAAAATGCTGGAAGAAAAGCAACGATGTTGGCGAATTAACTATGCTAATGAATTCCATTTAGATATAACGCCGTCCATTTTAAATCCCGGGTGCTACCAAGGCGGCGAATTAGTCCCAGATAAATCTTTGATGAGTTGGAAACCTACCAATCCCAAAGGTTATATTTCGATGTTTGAAAGGTATGCCGCAATTACGCCAAGTTTTGATTCTGCTATTTCTTTAATGACCAAAGCAGCCTGCGATAGCATTGAGCCATTGCCGAAACAAACAACATCAAAACCAATATTGAAACGAATAATTCAAATATTGAAACGGCATCGTGATCATAAATTTATCGGTAAATGGAACGCTGATTTAGCGCCAATTTCAATAATCATTACCACCCTCGCCGGATGGGCTTACTGGAAATGCGCGACGCAGCAGACTCATAGTAATGCCTATGATTTCATGATCGCCGTTATCCAGGAAATGCCCAAATTCATTCGGATCGAAAATCGATCCGGGTTAATTCATTTCATAATAGAAAACGAAACAACCAAAGGCGAAAATTTTGCAGACAAATGGAATAGCAATCCGCAATTAGCGACAGCTTTCTACGAATGGCATAGCGAGGCACTGATATTCACACAGTCGTTAATGATGCTTGAAGGCGCAGATTCATTTTCTTATAGCTTTACTAAACATTTCGGGGCAAAAAAAGATGATATACGTCAGGTTTTGGCTGAATTAACAGATCCAGTTACCTTGGCCCGGGCAGAAGGACGGTTGGCAATCGCGCCGGCGCTTGGTGTAATCGTAACGCCCATTAGTAAAGCGGTAAGCGTTCCCAAAAACACTTTTTTTGGACGCCCAAATGAATAAAACCATTAGTCCAGAACAGCAATGGATAAGGCTCAAATCCAGTCCGATTTCACGCGGTAATGGATCTGTCAGACATGGAGTACTAAACTGGGAATTTGATCTTAGACCTAGCGCCATTGGCCGAACATATCGAATCAGAATCACTTATAAAAACTGGGATTTTCCTAACGTTATCGTTCTGAGCCCTGATCTAAATCAACTAGCTGGTAACAGATTTCTCCCACATGTTTATTCGACTAAACCTGTTCGCTTATGCCTACACTATCCAGAATCCGATGAATGGACGTTCGAAAAATCCATTGCTGAAACCATAGTTCCATGGTCATACCTTTGGCTTACCTATTTTGAACATTGGCTTGCCACCGATGAATGGCTGGGCGGTGGAAAACATCCGAGGAGGGACAATGCGGAAGAATAAACGACGAATTTTGACGCTCGACGGCGGCGGAATAAAGGGAGCTTTTGCAGCGGCTTTTTTGGAAACTATTGAGGAAGCAACGGGCAAACGTATCGCTGATCACTTTGATTTGATCGCAGGTACGTCGACTGGTGGGATTATTGCAATTGGTTTGGGCCTTGGCATGACAGCCAGGGAAATCAAACAATTTTATGTAAATGAGGGACCACGCATATTTGAACAAGAAAATCCGCTTGATCAAAGTAATTGGATGTCAAGATCAATGAATTGGATTAACAACGGCAGAAAACGCAGCAAGCAACTATTAACGCCAAAGTATGATCCGGCACAGTTAAGAATGGCATTGGAGCGGGCGTTTCAATCCAAGAGATTAGGCGACAGTTCCGTTCGGCTCGTTATCCCTGCTTACCACGCAGACAAGGAAGACGTGTATGTATTTAAAACCAGACATCATCCAAGATTGCAAATGGATTGGAAAGTAAGTGCGGTAAATGTCGCACTTGCAACCGCAGCAGCGCCAACATATTTTCAGGCACATAAAATGCCGAGTGGAGCGCCCTTGATCGACGGAGGAATTTGGGCAAATAATCCAGCTGGACTGGCTGCTGTTGAAGCACGCAGTGTGCTTGGATGGAAAGACGACGATTTATTCATCGTGCGCCTAGGATGCACCGAAGAAATACTGGATATCCCAGTCGCACCTGGCTATGCCGGCTTACTGATGAAATCAACTGCACTTTTTATGCAAGGTCAATCTCGAGGTGCCGACGGCACTGCAATGCTGCTTTCAGATCATCGGCAAGAGTCACCACGATTTTTCCCATTTCAACCGAAAGTTCCAAATGGTAAATTTAAACTAGACGGGACAGATATGATTGATCGCTTACTTGGGCTTGGCACTGCACATGGACGCGACGCTTTGCCACTATTTGAGCAGCACTTCCTGTATGAAAAGGCCGATCCATTTGATCAAATAGCCCAATAGAATTGCAGAAATTGGCGGTCATCACTGGCTGGCCAAGATTCTAGTACTATCTAGGTTCCCAACCAATTCAACCATCAAGTAATAATTAATTACCCATAATTAATTATTTCAGTGATAATAATGAAAATAATATTTCCACCAACTTGACCAAGCATTGATGGCCATAAGCGACAAAACCAATCTAATCTATCAATTACAAGATGTTTTGTCCGCTGTAATGATAAGCGCCAGCACCGATTTTTCGGGGATCGGGCTCATTATTTGCGATGCTCCCGCAACTTTACCCATAATTCCAATACAGTTGGAATTGTGCGAACAGCTTCCTGACGCTGACATCGTATCGCAGCTGTCGACAATCTGGCTGCACTTTATGGATCAGCATTAACTGACGTTAAAGCAACTGGAATAGCCAGCAATGGTTTCGGACTCGCTATTTTTCAAAACGGAAATGAAGTATATTACAAGTCTCCACATGGTTAATCTGATTCCTCTAAGCAAAATTATCTCAACTGTTGCTATCTTGTATGCAGCTGTCGTTGGCTTGATCGTTGCTATATCGTGGAAATATTTTGGGCTAACAAGCTTATCTCAAAGTTTTAAATTCGCATTTGCCGGTGCAACCATTTTAAATCTCACATTACTAGGCATTATTTATTTTGCTTGGAAATGGGTATGGAAAAAATTGCCGTTTTTAAATACTGTTTTGTTCCCAGATCTCAATGGTTTATGGGACATGAGGATTCATTGGTCAGGAGTTAATGGAAATGGGGTTGTAAATGCAAAGGCTGAAATCAAGCAAAATTTTATTCGTATTAGTATGGAAGTTAAGTCAGAGGGATCTGACTCAGAAACTCTAATTGCACACCCGAAGAAAGATTCGGAATCTGGGCGGCCAATTCTTTATTACATATACCGCGTTATACCAAAACACATTGATACGCACTGCTCACCGTCTTATGAAGGCTCGGCAATTCTAAAATTTGTAAATTCAGGAAACGGAGAGTTAGAAGGAAATTACTTTACAAGTGTTCGTACAAATGGTCATTTCAGTTTGCGCAGAAATATGGGCTTAAAATCGTGATTAAAAATAATTTTGCAACTCACATTATAAAACTGTATAGCTGGTTTTTCAGCCTAAATCCCGTAGAAAAAGATATTCAGGATCCAGTTCAAAAAATACTTAATGGAATGAGGATCACCTCAAAATGTCGCTACAACGCTTCTATAAGAATTAGGCGGCAAAGTCAATTCTCATTTTTGGCGACGACACTGCTTTCGCTCGGTTTGATACTCGTCCCACTTCTTGAAAACTCGGATATAAAATTGGCATTTACATCAAAAGTTCTAAATATGTTGCAGATTTTTTTAGCGGTCGCAGTGCTCGTTTATTCAGTCATAAATGCCACGGCCAGATATGAAACCCGATCTGAAGCACTTAATGAATGTGGTGACAAGATTAAAGATTTGATTAGGAATCTTCGTCGCGAGGTATCCGAAGGGAAGACTTCTGGCATCTCCGTCGACTTAACAAAGTACAACGAACGCTATCACGACGTCAGCACCGATGCAGAAAATCATACCCGAGTTGACTTTATGCTGGCATCGCTCGAAATGCGGACTGATTACTGTCACACAGGCATAGTCCGATTATTTATGTATCTTAGAGCAGGTGTCCTGTATTTCATACCTTACTTCATTCCTTTGGTCATGCTAACCGGTGAATTTATATTTGTTACAGATATGCTTAGCGCAACAAGTGTGTTTACGCCTTTTCTTAAGCCAGTTTAGCAAATTGACTGACTTGGGATTGCAAACTATTTCTAGTTGCTCTTTACGACATTCGCAGCAAGCAACTTCCGTTAACGTCATTCGCACTGAAAAAAATGCGCGTAAGTTAATATTGAAATTTGCAAAAATAGACTTTCAATCTTCCGAGCAGGTTCTAGAGTAAATTGCAAAAAGACGGTACGGGTGATGGGCAGTCAAGCTGCGCTCGGCTGAGCGCTAGGCAGGATGAGTTGCTTTGCGCTTAATGTTTCAAATAATCCAAATGAAATGGTAGAATTTGGTAAATTAAATGGGTCTCGAATTAACTGAGAAATTCGTAGGAATATCTCAACTAATCTGAAACGAAAGAAGCAAGAACTCTCAATAAAGATGTATATGTTCCTGATTTTATTGGACGGAGATATCAATTATTTTGAGAACCTACAGTGTGGGCTCTCAGAATACATGCACCAGAGGTCAAAAAAACCGCACTAGAGGCGAACCATTGCGTTAAAAGTCGCGAATGTAAAATCTAGTCCTTCTATTCAGGCGTGGCAAATGTGGTTCACCTGCTAAAATCTCCCCTAACTAATTGCGGTTGGGGGAGATTTTTGAGCATCAAGCGAAACAGGTCGCGAGAAATAGTCCAAAGATCGAAGATTTTACAAAACATACTCAAGGTATCCCAGCAGAACCGGTGCTAGGACATTTCGCAACAATTTTGTAATTGATTCATCTGTGCTCGATCCAAATCTGTGTCGTTTTCTTAAGGGGCATTACTTAGAGAACTTGACAAAATTGATTGAAAACTATACTGTATATATATACATATAAGGAACCGCCATGGGTAGCTCCCGATCAATAGCGAAGTTCATGCTTGTAAAAGCGGAAGAACTTGGGCTTTCTATAACTAATTTAAAATTGCACAAATTACTTTATTTGTCGCATGGTTTGTCACTTGTAAAATTTGATCACCCGTTATTGGAGGGAGAAAAATTTGCAGCATGGAAATACGGGCCGGTAATTGAGTCTCTGTATCACGATTTGAAAGTATTTGGTTCAAGCTCCATCAAAGCAGATAGTTCATTTGTAGCCAACTGGCCAAGTTTAAATGAGGCTTCTGATGAAACAATGGTTATCGAGTCCATTTTAAAACAATTTGGGAAAAAATCAGCTGGAACATTAATTGATATCACTCATAAAGCTGATGGACCATGGCATGAGGTTTTTGATGCATCCACTTCAAGCATCGTTATAGATGACGAAAAAATCAAAAGTTACTTCAAAAAATACCTCAAAAATTAAAACAACCCCAGCCTTAGTTGACGATGTTTTTGATTTTTCTGATATTCCTGAGAATGACGACTCTAATCCTATCCAAGGCGAGGATGATGCTCCGCGCACTGCTGATAAATACGAAGACCGATATGTCGCATTTATAGATATCTTGGGTTTTAAGGAACTTATTGCGTCTTCTGTTCGGGGAAGCTCAGAAGTTTCAACATCAATGATTTTCAATGCGTTAAATATTCGGCATGAATCAATCGAGAACAATTTTTTTAATTTGTTAGATCGAAAACCGCCAATAGAGAATGAACTCGATTTTAAAGTTCACTCATTCTCCGATTGTGTCGTTGCCTCTTGCAAAGCGACCCCTTTGGGTTTGGTATTGCTTTTATTTTTTTGTTGGCAAATTTCATCAGACTGGCTTTCAAAAAGCTTTCTATCTAGAGGCGGTTTGGCCCGTGGAAATTTGATTCACAAAACAAATGAAGGCGGCGCTGCACTAATTTTTGGCCCTGCGTTTAATCAAGCTTACAAAATTGAAAGTGAAATAGCAGACTTGCCCCGATTGATTTTTTCAAAAAAAGTGCGTCTTGACCATTTAAGCATTAAGCACGACTCAAATCCAGAAAACAAACGCTTAAAAGCTGTCACAAGCGCTTTGGTGGAAAAGTTTTCAGATGGCCCAACTGGAATCGACATATTTGCTCATCTACGTAATGATGAATTTGATCCAAGTACGCAAAGTTATGATGGCGATGCTGTTCAATATGAAAGAGCATTGTCTTCTCATTTGAACAGTGCATGTGATACGCCACATTTTTATCGAAAAATTCAATGGCTGGCTGAAAGATTTAATAATGCGATTCTTCGTTCGGCGTACGCAGATAAACACATCGATACTATTTAACGAACAGATGGTAAGCACCCCATAAACAACAGAAAACCGCCCCTTAAAGGGCGGTTTTATCGGGCACAAGGATTTTCAATGGAAAAATCTTCATGGGGTTGTTTGCAGTTTTATTTTGACGGTCCACAACTTCCTATGCCACGCAACTTTTCATTTCTGGTTGCGACATAGAAGGACGCTGATGTTTTAATTACGGCTATGGTGTGAGTTCGCTAGCTTGCCAGTCCTGTTGGCGTTTGTGCTTCAGATTACTCGTGCGCGAATTTAATTAGTTCTTCAGTATCATCATATGGAATGACTTTGACGTTTTGATTTCTCAGTTCATCCATGATTTCGGTAAACGCAGCATGGCATTCGGTGTTTTCAATGTTTGGCTCATTCACTGCAAATAAGATTGCATTCGGCAAATATTGTTCACGTTTGAGTTTGCGAATTTTACCAACCCATTCCCACCCGTGGTCGTAAAGCGAAGTTGGATCATCTTGTGCGAGGTGTAATGGCTTAATTATTTTTTGGGCCTCGTCGTTTTCCATTTTCACTAACGGAAAGCGCACATGGTAGGCGTTGTTGCCCAAAACCACAGGAGTATACAATTTCATAAGATCAGCATGTTTCAGCGCTTGTGAGACGTGGCGCTCAATTAACTGCTCTTGATATTTTTTTGTGGCAAAATTTCTCGCAACATAATGATCAAATAACTCATTAAGTTTATCGCTTGGATTATCGGCGATAATAACTCTTGGGTCATCAAAGCGGATCATAGCTTCACGTGGTCTAATAATTTCAGCGAACAAATGATTGAACAGTGCTTTATTGGTCTGCGTTGGTGGTACTTTTTTATTTGCATGGGCGGCCGTTAGCATCGCTTTAACACGATCTAATTCCGTACTGAAAGATGCCTTCACACTTCTAAAAATGCTTACATCAAGTTCGTTAAAGAATGCGCTGATACGTCGAACACGAGTTAATAACTTGAAGTCGAAATAGCCAGTTTGCGGACATGTGAGCACAATGCCAATATTGGCAAATTCACCGGTCTCTGCATAAGGAAGAAATCTAACGATAGCGTATTGACATGCATATTTCATGAAGCTATCCTCCAAAAAGATTGGTCATCGAAACGAGCCAATAGACGTCGTATTTCGTCCTTGTTAAAGGAGCAAGGAACCCCATCACCAATCCACCACCAATCAAGAGGACTATTATTGCATGCCTTTTCAAATGCTGCAAATGCCAGTTCCATTCGTTCAATATAAGTTGCTCTTACAATAAAATCTTCAAAAACGGCTGGAATTTGCTCTCTAAACACATGACTTTCACAAAACTCTACGGGATTGAATCGGACGTCAAAAGCATTGTTGTGGTCTATCACCACCAACTCCTGCTTTTGCGTATCCCAGAGTAAATTCGGGTTTCCACCTTTGTCTGTTAGGCTTCTATCGGCGTTATGAATCCACCAGTCAAATACTAAAATATCTTGTTGAAGCTGTATTGGAACTTGTTTAATTTGAGACCATTGCAGCTCTTGGACGAAAGATTTTTGTTCCGATGCGAATGCGGTACCAACTCCAAGTGATGTCCATTCTGGGATCGCGATTTCGATCAGAATTTCCGGTACATCAACTAATTGAAAGGGCGCGAGTGGTATGCCAAATTCTTGTGCAAGATGAGCGGATATCCACTCCGCCTAAAGACTGCGATGGCCTGCGTGACTGCCAGTGCCTTTGACGTAATAAAGAATGTTGTCATCACCTTTACACAGAAATGGCTTGGTCACACCTTGATGAGCTCGGCCAATTATTTCAATAATTTGAATCATTCTTTATTTCGCGCCATTGCAATTCAAGAGAGCAGAATACTTTTTTCTGCAAGGATTTTCAATTCCCTAGTTTGTATAGATACCTAACTTTGCGCTGAGGGAAGATGATCCAAAGTTTCGGGGAGAATCATCGCTGCATTAGATTAAGCTGGAATTACTACGCATTATTCACAAATCGCAATAATTTGATTCAGCATTTCGCCAGCAAGTAACAAAACTTCTTCTGGCACTTTCTTCCATGGATGCGGTTTTGCACCTCTCAGTCGCCAATCAAAACTTTTAGGCTGATGCGCTAATACGTAACTGACTTTACCCTTATCACCTACAAACTTAACAGCAAATGGATTCGTTTCGTTAGACTCGGCGGTAGTCATTGGCAGGCCAATGACTATTCTTGTTCGATCGTTAAATTCTCTTGGCGACAATACGAGTAATGGATGAAGGTCTTTCATTTCGCGCCCAACTTGGGGATTAAAATTTATCCAAATAATGTCGCGACGCTCTGGTATCCAAAGCTTACTCATCATCAAAACACCTCGGCACCGACGCGACCAGACGACATCACCTCTCCACCATGCTTAATAGGGTCAAACGCTGCCAATCTTTGCTCCAATGTGAGTTTTGGAGAACCCTTCCGATGAACGACGACACCAAAATCGTCTGCTGTCACCTCCACTGGTTGGCCAACCACAAAGTGAACCTTTCGTGCTAAAGCTGCTGGTATGCGTACCGCTAAGCTATTACCCCATTGCTGAACAGTTAAGGTTGCTGTCTTACTCATAATAATCTCTCAATGTAGATACAAGTATACACTCATTAAATACAAGTATATACGATTAGCCAAACGGGTCAATAGGTTTAACTTTTCATATCACGTGAAACATCCCCCCCTTCAGCATGTTGGACACTTGAATAAAGAATTTTGATGCAATTACAGACCTGTACCACAAGGGCAATTGAAGGATACACCGTGCGATGAATCAAAAAATGTATCTCTGATATTTCAACAGCAAAATTATCACCCTCCACACCAACAACGCTAAAAATGGCTAGAGGGTGAAATGTGTTGCACCTACAGTGTGAATCTAATCAGACACTCACATAAACCCACGCTTGCAGACCCGATTTTAAAGGTACGAGCACGCGTTTGTACTCGTCGACTTCATACTCATCTGCTGAACGCAATTCATCTTCCGTGATTTCGAATACAACACCAGGAACCTCATCTTTTGGGTTCCCACTCGGCTTCAAAATCGGATGATGGGTTTTACCGCTTAACGCCACAATTTCTGGATCTTGGATCGCCAGCATCGACTGTGAATAACCAACAATGGCATCCTTATTACCAACAAGCTCTCGTCCAAATTGTGCCAACTGTACTTCTTTATGTTGCAAAGTCCCGTATGAAAATAGCAAGACTGATGTAGTTACCGCTTCGTTCATCGTTTTACCTCTCCGTTAAAAAAAAACCAATATGGCAAGCACATATTATCATAATCTACACATAATCAATTGCACGTATTTTTATTAATTTAAATATATTATTTTTATAGCGTGCATATATTTAACATTTCATTGAATTGTAGTGATTGTATTTCTTGGGAGCATCAATTATGATGGAAAGTACTACAAAGCAACGCCAATCAAACCGTCACAGCCTATTTCAGATAGCCAACAACCATTACTATAAGAGCCCCACAATGACTATTGCACAACGACTTTACGCCCTGATTATTGTAGTGGTTGTTAGCTTACTTGGTTTTGGCGGGATGACCGCATATCAAATGGATCGCGTGTTTACCGCAGCGAGCTATGCCCAAATCAATTCCGTACCGAGTTTGCTTGCTATTTCAGAAGCAGACACTGCACTCGCGCATTATCGCATTATGCTTTGGCAACATATTGCCATCAAAGATGCAGCCAAACATGCAGAGGTTGAAAAAACAATGGCTGATGATCATGCAAAAATTCTTGCCGCCTTCAATAAATATGAAAAAGAAGATATTTCAGATGACAAAGATAGAGCGTTACTAGCAGCGGACAGATCTGGGTTGGCAGAATTAGATAGTTTATACACCAACGCACTCGCGCTATCCAATCAAGATAAAGCTGATGAAGCGCGTGATTTGTTATTGGCAAATACTTCAAAAACACAACAATTGTTGGATGCAATTAATGCACACAGTGACTATAACAATCAATTGGCAATAAAAGGCGCAGCCGATGGGGCAGCAAGCTTGGCATCCAACCACTGGCTCTCAGGAATCACTATCGCACTATTAATTGTTTTTATCGTAGCAATGGGAATAACAGTGATTAGAAAAATTGTGGGCTCATTGCAACAAGCCATCGATATTACAGAGATGGTAGCAAAAGGCGACTTAACTAGTCAGATTCAAGTATCCTCCAATGATGAATTTGGTCGTTTGATGCAAGCCTTGAAAAAAATGAATGACAGTCTCATCCATGTCGTGAGTCAGGTGTATTCTGGGACGGAAACCATTGCAACAGCATCTGGTGAGATCGCTAATGGCAATATGGATTTATCCTCACGCACAGAACATCAAGCCAGCGCGCTAGAAGAAACTGCGTCGTCCATGGAAGAAATTACCGCAACAGTCAAGCATAATGCTGATAATGCACGTCAAGCAAATCAACTGGCCTTATCTGCTTCGGATGTGGCAATCAAAGGTGGCGCGGTGGTTTCTCAGGTTGTCGATACTATGGGAGCGATCAATACCTCTTCCAAAAAAATTGTGGATATTATCGGTGTCATTGATGGCATTGCATTTCAAACCAATATTTTAGCCTTGAATGCCGCAGTAGAAGCAGCCCGTGCGGGGGAGCAAGGACGTGGTTTTGCTGTTGTGGCATCGGAAGTTCGCAGTCTGGCACAACGCTCTGCTGCTGCTGCTAAAGAAATTAAAACCTTAATCAATGATTCGGTTGATAACGTCGAAGTGGGTTCAAAACTCGTGAATCAAGCTGGTTCAACCATGCAAGAAGTGGTGGATAGCATTAGTCGTGTCACCGATATCATGGCAGAAATTACCGCCGCATCACAGGAACAAACTGCAGGCATTGAACAAGTCAATCAAGCCATCACGCAAATGGACGAAGTCACCCAACAGAATGCCGCTTTAGTAGAACAAGCCGCGGCCGCAACTCAGGCCTTGCAGGAACAAACAGGCAATCTGGCACATGTTGTATCCATGTTTCATCTCGGGACTAACCGCATTGCTACTAAGGTCGCGACCAAAACAGTGCCGTATAAATCGAATACCGCATCACTGAAATCTTCGCCTGCGCCAAGAAAATTGGCTTCTTACAGCAAATCCGCTGCAACCAGTAAATCCACATCCGCCATTGCATCAAATACGGCACCGAACAATGATGAATGGGAAACTTTTTAAGTTCTTTTAACTAATTTATGTTGCGGCGCACAAATTTTTCTTGACACGCGCAAATTATCGGTTACACTTCATCATGTTGCAGTGCACCATGATGTTTGGTGCTCAACCCACGATCACTTTGACCTCAAGGAAAATACCATGTCCGCATTCCCTAAAACTCTGTCAGTATCCCCACAAGTTCAAGCACAATTCGATGCACAAATTGCATCGTTGACTGCATTAGCTGCTAACGCATTAGATGGCGTTTCTAAAATTGTTGAATTAAACCTGTCCGCTGTTAAAGCGTCGACTGGTGAATCAATTGTTTCAGCAAAACAAATCTTGGCTGCCAAAGATCCACAAGAATTTTTTGCATTGTCAACAACATTGGCGCAACAAAATGCTGAAAAATTGCAATCATATGGCCGTCATCTGACTTCTATTTTGACTGCAACACAAGCTGTATTTACTAATCATGCAGAAACACAAATTGCTGATGCACAACGCAATGTCACTGCTTTAGTTGATGAAGTTACTAAAAATGCACCAGCTGGTACAGAACCTGTTGTTGCTATTATGAAATCAGCATTAGGCAATGCCGCTGCTGGTTACGAACAACTGACAAAAACATCAAAACAAGCAGCAGAAGCAATCGAATCAAATTTGAATAACGTTCAACAACAAGTTACTCAAGCTGTTGAAAAAGTTGTTGCTCAAACTTCAAAAAAATAAGTCTGCACTTCATCCTGCCGAGCGGGTTGATGCATTGCATTACCTGCAGATGACGTAACTACGGGTCGCATTGCGACCCGTAGTTACGTCAACCTCCAGTCATTTTAACAATAAGTAGGGAGCACCATGCTTTATCAAATGCATACCCAGAGCCGTGTTTTGTTAAATCCGCTAATGCAATGGGCAAATAACTCCGCGCAGCAATGGAATAACCAATTTTTTCCACTGGCGCATACGCCGTTTGCAAAACAAATGGCCGCCAATTGCGAATTGCTGTATCGACTAGGAAAGCATTATGACAAACCACCGTTTGCCATTGATAGCATACTGATCAATAATCAGGCAGTAGCAATTACCGAAGAAGTCGTACTAAGCAAAGCCTTTTGCTCATTACTTCATTTCAAGAAACAATACGCACAAGGCGAAGCACCAGCAGTTAGCCAAGCTAAAGTATTGTTGGTAGCGCCTTTGTCCGGTCACCATGCCACCCTGCTACGCGATACTGTGCGTGGCTTATTGCCTAACCACGACGTGTATATCACGGACTGGACTGATGCCCGAATGGTGCCCTTGTCGCAAGGTACATTCCATTTACATGATTATATTTATTACGTGCAGGATTTTATCCGACTACTCGGACCAGAACTGCATGTCATTTCAGTTTGCCAACCTACCGTCCCGGTGCTGGCTGCCATTTCATTGCTGGCGACAGAAAAAGATGCCCATTTACCCAAGTCCATGACCATGATGGGTGGCCCAATTGACCCACGTATTTCACCGACTAAGGTGAATTTATTGGCGACTGAAAAACCATTTTCGTGGTTTGAAAATACTGTGATTTATCGGGTTCCTGCCAATTACCCTGGCGCCGGACGCAAAGTCTATCCTGGCTTTTTACAATATGCTGGCTTTATTGCGATGAACCCAGAACGCCATGCCAAAAGCTACCAGAAATTTTATGAAGATCTGGCTAGTGGTGAAGATATCTCAGCCGAGCAGCATCGTCAGTTCTACGACGAATACAATGCGGTTTTGGATATGTCGGCTGACTACTATCTGGAAACCATACAAACCGTGTTTCAAGACTTCAGTCTGCCGCTTGGAACATGGGATGTTGAAGGTAAGCGCGTTCGTCCACAAGACATTCGTTCAGTCGCGTTGTTTACCATTGAAGGCGCACTGGATGATATTTCAGGATCAGGTCAAACCCATGCTGCACATACCTTATGCAACAATATTCCAGAGCAAAAACGGCAGCAGTACACCGCGCCGGAATGCGGCCATTTCGGCATTTTTTCGGGTCGCCGTTGGCGCGAAATTGTTTGTCCAAAAATAAGCGCGTTTATTAAAGAAAATTCCTAAGCGGTTTATTTGTATTCTTCCGCTACCAGTTGGTATTTTTGCATTTTGTGA
>Ga0364920_10246_pt1 | contig 17104 bp, 15 predicted proteins | sample SorcelJu500001C8_FD_206961 | JGI IMG/M metagenome (GOLD analysis project Ga0364920, IMG submission 206961) | Enriched cells from Trout Bog Lake Hypolimnion, Wisconsin, USA - BchlTB.June20.5000.01.C8 | ecosystem: Environmental > Aquatic > Freshwater > Lake > Hypolimnion/Profundal zone | place: USA...
TACACAACCACAAGCATTGATAACACAGCTATTCATGGACATGTCACACGAATATTATCAGATCAGTTTAGTGTGGATATCGCTGGTGGCTTGGGGCAAAGTCAGTTTAGTCTGCAAAATACCTCGATGTTTCCTGGTAATGCAAGAGCGGGACTACAACCTACACCAATTACTATCACGGAATATGGTAATGCTTATTTATCAGGCTTCAATGAATATTTAGGTGGGCGTTTCGTGGCAACGCAGTCATTTCAAAAATGGAGTCTTCAAGGAGATGCTGGATATATTTTTAGTAATTATCAACAGCCCGGTTACAGTATTAACTACAATGATGGCTCATCAACGCAAGTCCTTTCACTCATTACACGAATCGGTCTGCTCAGTGAAAATTTACGACTATCGTATCAAGTCAATGATCATCTTCAACCTTATATATTGGGTGGACTGATTCAGGTAACCAGCCTGAGCTATAGTAACCCTATCGAACAACCAACCACCATTTCGCCTTTGCCTCAACTTAGCTTAACGGATAGTGGATTTATCTTAGCCTCAGGACTATCTTATGAGTATAAATTTTTCAGGGTAAGCCCCTATTATCAATACTCGCAAAGAGGGACGAATTATTTTGATAATTTAGGCGCACTTAAAATTGACCTGATTTTCTGAACATCATCTTCAATCCAACGTTGTTCATAGATTACTGGATCCCGCTGACAAGCCACGGGACGTCGGTGTGGTCGCTGGGGGTGGGCCGTTACAATAATACGAACTCAATACTGGGCAGCACTTTTGTTTTTTTTAAGCAGGTATCTCAGCGCTTCGTTCGCCATGATGACATTTACTTGGGAAAGCCCTGACTGGATTATATTTGGTTATTGCTTCTCCAATTCATTTTCATTATAGTAATTTTTAACATGTTTCTTAACCTAGGTTTCCCATATTAAATGAAAAAAATTATCTTGTTAGTGTTGTTAATTTACTCAATAGGCATCGCCGCCGAGCCGGCTGCGACGGCGCCTAACACCTCAGACAAGGTGATAATACTCCAACAAAAACTAGATAAGCTGAAAAACCATGGAGGCAATCAATCAACCATGGCCCCAAAAAATGTCGCTCTCACAGATACTCATGGGCAAGCGACCACCACAAAAACAGCCACACTAGGCATCTCTGAACAGCAGGTCACCACACAAAATACCGGTAGAAAAACAATCGTCAATTTTTCTAGCCCGAAAGGTAAACCTTTATTCAGCCTCACCCCAAATACCAACGGTACTTATAGTGTAAATGACCTTGTCACTCATAAAACAATCTTTACCAATGTTCCCGCGCGGGCATTACATCAATTACTACTGAAAAATAATATTTTAACGCCAATCAATACCATGGGTTCAACCGCTGGAAATACTAATTCATCCAATTCCACGACGGTCACTTCCGTACAGGCTGGCACAACAACATCAACTAACCATTGTACACCGAGACCTTGCGCGACTGCGGTTTGTCCATGTCTTTAGGCAGTTTTTGGAAAGCAAAGTATAAGGATCTTATTGATAACATGAATAAAATGAGTCTGTTATTGCGCCTATTATCAAGTCTGACTGTAGGCTTTCTTTTAGCGCACCCCGTCTTGGCCGCAACAAGTCAATCAACTAATCAAGAAACGGTTGATGAAGAAACAGCCAATGATGAAACAACTGGACAAGATTCGACATTATCCCCTGAAGAAAAGCAATTGCATAAAGCGCTTTATAACGAAATCCTTAACTCAAGTGAGCAAAATACTGCGCCTCAAAGCCGACCTGAATTATCTGTTCAAGGTCTCTATGATGCTTTTAAATTCAACTCCACGGTTGGTGACTTATATAATCGATTTTACGGACGCACCCAGTTTATTAATTTAGGTGGGGAAAATTTGAACTTTCATGATGTTACCGTCGGTTTTAATGTAACCGCGGTCAACACTCGAATGAATGGTAGCCAATCAATACAACTTAAAAACTACCAATATACCACAACGAGCATCGATAATACTGCCATGCATATGCATGTTACAAAGCAATTATCGAATAACTTCAGTGTAGATCTTGCAGGCGGTGTAGGTCAGAGTCAATATACCCTCACGACAACATCTATATTTCCTGTAATAGGTGCGCAAGTACCATCTGGTATTCTATTTGGTAATGCTGGCTTAACGGGATTTAACGAGTATTTAGGGGGACGATTTACAGCCAGTCAATCATTCCAAAAATGGAGTCTTCAAGGCGATGCGGGCTATATTTACAGTAATTACCAACAACCCGGGTACAATATCACTTACACTGATGGCTCATCAACACCAGTTCTCTCCCTGATTACGCGAATTGGTTTAATCACTGAAAATGCACGCCTGTCTTATCAAGTTGATGATCACTTGGTACCTTATATCATGGGGGGGCTCATTCAGGTCGTGAGTTTGAGTTATAGTAATCCGATTATTCAACCCACGACCATTTCCCCACTACCTCAACTGAGCTTGACCGACAGTGGTTTCCTTCTAGGTACAGGTCTGTCCTATGAATACAAATTTATTCGAGTCAGTCCGCTGTACCAATTCACCCAAAGAGGCACTAATTATTTTGATAATTTAGGCGCCCTCAAAATCGACCTTCTTTTTTAGCCCCCCCTATTTAAAATTGAACTCCAGCGTCCAGCGGCTGGTTTATTAAGTCTATTTCTAAACATCACTCATTAATCAATCTCGTTGCAATGTTAATCATCCAACCGGAGCTTCTGGGTATTGCTTGTGAACATCGTTTTCTTTATAGTAATTTTACAGCATCATTTTTTATAATTGGTTGATATACAATGAATAAAATTTTCTCTTTATGGTTGATGATTTACTCTATGGGATGCTTCGCTATAGGATCCAATACGACTGTTCAACAACCCCAGGAATCCACGTCTAACCATGCCGCTCACACAGACAGCCATATGCCACTTACTGTAATACAGCAACATAACAAGCCTGGGGATAAAACCATCTATATTGTTAGTCAAAGCGGTAATACTAAAACGCAACATTATAGTTTTACCCAGAACCCAAACGGCACGTACACCGTAAAAGACACTATAACAAGTAAAATTATCAGTCAAAATTTACCTGCGATTAAAACGCAAAATTTCCTTAAGCAGATACCCACTTCGGCTAACAGCAGCCAACAACCTCGATTTACAGTAAGCCATTCAACATCAAACATGGACTCAAAAATAAAAATCACTAAAATTAATACCACGGGCTCTACGAGTGGCGCTAGTAATGCGTCCAATGGAACATTCCCATCTTCCGTCCAGGCCACCACGACGGGCTCACAAACAACATGCACCCTAGTCTGCCCCGGCACCTATCCAAGTTCTGGATGTCGTTGCATATAGATCTGTCTACACACTTCCAAATAACGTCCCCCCTCCCCACACCTTCGCGGGAATAAGGGGATCATCAACAATTTTTCTCTGTTGTGGGCCACTCTGTGGCTGAGCTGTTTCTAACCCTCAGGCAGCGCCATCAAACTAGCATTACCACCAGCTGCCGTGGTATCAACAGTATAAGTACGCTCATGGCATAGTCGCAATAAATAATGGGGACCGCCCGCTTTAGGACCTGTTCCTGATAACCCCTCGCCACCGAAAGGCTGCAAACCAACCACAGCACCAATCATATTACGATTAACATAACAATTACCTACATGAGCTCTTTGACGAATATATTGTGCTGTATGCGTAATCCGTGTATGGATCCCCAAGGTTAAACCGTAGCCAGTTGCATTAATAGCTTCAATCACCTCATCTAATCCTTTCTGTTGATATGAAATCACATGGAGAACGGGGCCAAACACTTCTTTCTTCAAGGCATTAATTGAATCAATTGCTATTGCTGTAGGTGCCATAAAATGACCTTTGTCACAATCTTGCGGCAAAGCACACTGATAAATTAATTCATATTTATCTTGCATAGCCACGACATGCTCACGCAACGTCGTCAGTGAAGCTTGATCAATAACCGGTCCCACATCTGTCGATAACCAACGAGGGTCACCAATGGATAACTCGGCCATTGCACCTTTCAATAATTCAATCACACGAGGATAAACTTCTTCTTGAACATAAAGAACGCGCAGTGCCGAACAACGTTGCCCAGCACTACCAAAAGCTGAGTTCATTACGTCGACCACAACTTGCTCAAGCAAAGCTGATGAATCAACGATCATGGCATTTTGCCCACCTGTTTCGGCAATAAATGGAATGATTTCACCACCGCGAGCCGCCAAGGTTTGATTGATTAAAGCAGCGGTTTGAGTTGATCCTGTAAATATAACCGCCTTGACGCGTAAATCCGCAACCAAACGTGAACCAACCCGACTGCCAGGCCCTGTGACCAATTGCACCACTGCAGGCGGAATGCCCGCTTCGTGCATTAATTTAACCGCTAAACCTGCAATCAATGGGGTTTGGGCTGCTGGTTTGGCAATCACGCAATTACCCGTTGCCAATGCAGCCACAATTTGGCCCATGAAGATAGCCAAGGGGAAATTCCACGGACTAATGCACAGAATAATACCGCGAGCATGTAAACTTAATTCATTAAGCTCACCAGTATATCCATATAACGAAACGGGATGTTGCATTAGTTTTTGTGCTTGTAGAGCATAATAACGACAAAAATCGACTGCTTCACGTACCTCAGCAATCGCATCACCCCAAGTTTTACCTGCTTCCAAACAGAGTAATGCCATCAACTCAGCTTGATTAGACTCCATTAAATCTGCCAATCGCTGCAGTGCCGCAGCACGCTCATCAACTGAAGTAGTTGACCAACTGCCAAATGCTTGTTGCGCTTGCTGCAATGCCCAATCTATATCTTCATCTGTTGCATCAACAACCTGACCAATCACTTGCGTTTTATCTTGCGGAGAAACAACTTGGCAAGTTTCTCCCTTCATTGAACGCTTGGCTATAATAGGCTTAACACACCAATCGCCTAAATTCATCTTCTGATAATCAGCTTGAAGACGCGCCACTCCATCACGGTTGGTAAAATCAAAACCAACTGAATTCAAACGCTCCGCTCCAAAAATACCCGAAGGTAATGGAATATTTTGGTTGATTTTATCCAACGAATGCATAGCCAATGCTAAAGGATCTTGAACCAAGGTACTAATAGGTGCTTTTTCATCAACGATTCGGTTCACAAACGATGAGTTCGCACCATTTTCAAGTAATCGACGCACTAAATAAGGCAGCAAATCTTCATGACTGCCAACAGGCGCATAAATTCGACAAGGGATCCCCAACTTAGTTACCGGAACGATTTGCTCGTACAGTTCGGTACCCATGCCATGTAAACATTGGAATTCAAAATCACGATAGTCACCCACTAAATTTAAAATCATCGCGACGGTATAAGCGTTATGAGTCGCAAACTGTGGAAAAATGACATCTGTCATCGTTAATAGTTTCTTGGCGCAAGCTTGATAAGAAACATCTGTAAACACTTTGCGGGTAAAAACTGGATATCCTGAATATCCTTGCATTTGTGTTTTTTTGATTTCACTATCCCAATATGCGCCCTTGATTAAACGAACCATGATACGGCGCTGTTTTTTACGCGCCAAATCAGCCACCCAATCTAATACGGCATAGGCACGTTTTTGGTAGGATTGAACAGCTAAGCCAAAACCTTCCCAACCATTTAAACTATCATCCATAAAAACTTTTTCTATCACATCAAGCGACAAATCGAGGCGCTCAGACTCTTCTGCATCAATGGTCATCGCAATATTATATTTTTTTGCTAATTGAGCCAGTAACAATAACTTCGGAGATAATTCAGCTAATACCCGCTCGTGCTGAGCTTCTTGGTAGCGTGGATGTAAAGCAGATAATTTAATTGAGATGCCACCCCGTTGAACCATCGTCTCTTGCGGATTAACACTTGCACCCAATGCATCAATTGCATCAACATAAGCTTTAAAGTAACGGTCTGCATCAGCTTGGGTCAAGGCCGCCTCACCAAGCATGTCATATGAATAACGATAGCCTTGTGCTTCTTTTTTCTTCGCACGCTTAATCGCTTCCTGAATCGTGCGCCCCATGACAAATTGTTTGCTCATAATTCGCATAGCTTTCTCAACAGCTTTACGAACCACGCCTTCACCACTACGGCTAACAAATTTCATCATTGTTTGGGTTAACTTAGAGGTTGCCGCTTCGGGGGATAAGACCTTACCGGTTAACATCAAAGCCCAAGTCGTTGCATTAACAAAAAATGAATCGCTCTGTCCCAAATGCGACTTCCAGTCGGCCATCGTTAATTTATCTTTAATTAAATTATCGATCGTTGCATTATCAGGCACACGCAACAAAGCCTCTGCGAGACACATCAGTGCAATCCCTTCATCACTCGATAAGGAGTATTCTGTTAAGAAGGAATCAATACCTGTGCTTTTTCGTCGCTCGGCCCTTACTTGCTCTACTAAATGGGTGGCTTGTGATTTAATTGCCCGCAACATTGGATCCGGCAATTCAGCATGAGCAATTAACTCGCTCACAAAAGTTTCTTCATCAATACGATAAGTATCATTAATCCGGGCTCGTAGCCCCTCTGGAGTGGACAGTGAAGAACATGCAAACATGATTCTCTCCTCATAAATTAGTGTAAGTTTTGTACAAATTATGTAAATTTTATATAAAAAAACAGGGTAAAATGATTGAAAGATTTAGAAGAAATTCATCCAACTTATTGTTATTATTGTATTTTACACGAAATCCCCCCTAAATAACAGGGGGTTTACATTTTGATCAAATGTCCATATAATGTGCAGCAATTCTACATGTTCGTAGAGTGCCAATAAGGAGTATCGTTTATGCAACCATTATTAAACATCATTACCGCCGCTTTATTATCAAGTGGTATTATGACCGACACAGCAACTGTCAACAATGGCAATATTAACGAAGAGTTGCAGCACTTAAGTCAAAAAGCCCCGGCGCTTAACAAAAATGTGCTCAAGCTCGCCTTAACCGCCTACCACACTGCATCTGAAAAGGGCAATGTCAAGAAACCTGTTCTAACAGTTATTGACTATTCATTGCCTTCGTCTAAGCAACGAATGTGGATTTTCGATGTGCGTAAAGAAAAGTTATTATATAACACTTATGTTGCACATGGTCGAAATTCTGGCGCAGACACGCCCAATCATTTTTCCAATGCATCAAACAGTAAGGCAACCAGTCTAGGAACTTTTATCACTAAAGACACTTATTTTGGTTCAAAAGGGCTGTCACTAAACTTACAAGGGATGGAACATGGATTTAATGACAATGCTTATAACCGTCGCGTAGTCGTTCACGGTGCATGGTATGTCGAACCTGAATTCATTAAATCATCTGGACGCGCTGGCCGAAGCTGGGGTTGTCCTTCGATAGCACAAACCATTGCAAAGCCAGTGATTAACACCATCAAAGGCGGATCAGTGCTATTTGCTTACTATCCTGACCATTATTACCTCAGTCATTCAGGATATGTAGCCGCATAATTTAAAATCATTTGGTCATCGGGGTGGGTTGTGATACTTTAAGAATCATACCACCCTAGTTTTTATATATCATGAACGAAACAGCAACAAATCATACCAAGAAAGAAAAACAAATTATCATTGATTGGCTCATTGAACATTTTCCACAAGCATTTTTCAAAAAGAGCAATCAAATCAAACCATTACAAATTGGTATCTATGATGACATTGTTGATTTCTATGAGCGTCTGAATACCCCACCCTTCAGCAAAAAATCCCTTCGTGAAGCATTGAGTTACTATAGCGCTTCGCCAGGCTATCTCAATTGTCAAAAAACAAATACGGCGCGAGTTGATTTGTATGGCAATGAAGTCGATGTGGTCACAGAAGAGCAAGCGAAATATGCCTACCAACGCTATCAAGAACGCTATGTTGCGAAGAAAAATATACCGCAAGATTCTTAGGGGCTGTTTACATTTCGTCCTTCTACGTCCCACGCTTTATGCTGAAATGTAAACAACCCCTAATAAAATAGCGCCGCGATCATATTAAAATAATCTGGGGAGAGGCCTCAAGTTAGTCAGGATGACTGTGTATCCAAAGTTAATGGCTGTTGACAAACGACTAAATAATTAACATCCACCGAAGCTTGAAGCTTAGCTTGGTAGGTGAACGGATTATAATCCATTCCCTCTAGACCGATTAAATCGAGTCCAGCATTTCGAATACTCGTAGCTAACTCACTAGGCTTTATAAATCGTTGGTAATCATGCGTTTGTTTAGGTAACAGCTGCAAAACATACTCAGCACCAATAATAGCCGTCAAGTAAGCCTTTAAGGTACGATTAATCGTTGATAAAAATAAAAATCCGCCCGGCTTCAATAGTCGCGCACAATGTTGAATAATCAAGTCAGGATCATCCACATGCTCCAACATTTCCATACACGTAATCACTTGAAACGATTTCTTCTTCAATTTTTCAACAGCTGAACAGATATAATTAATGGGTAAATTTTGCTCTTCAGCGTGTGCCTTTGCTACTGCAATCGCTTCAGGATCGGCGTCTACACCTGTAACTACGGCCCCCTCTCTAGCCATCGCTTCAGCAAAAATACCCCCACCACAACCTAAATCAAGCACGCTAATCCCACTTAAATTTTGATATTGTGTGACAAAAGATAAGCGACACGGATTAATATGATGCAAGGTTTTCAATGAACCATGAGGATTCCACCATTGTTGGGCCAACCGACCAAATTTGGCGATTTCTGAAGGATCAATACTGGTTGGGTTGATAATGGATTTACTCATGGCGATCCAAAAGATGAAGAGGTTTGAAAAATTGTAAAACATTTGGGTTAGTAATAAAACTTAAATTATATGGATGCTCCGCAATTAAACCTTTAAAACCTTGAGACGTCGAGACAGATTGAACATCTAACTGTGAAGCAATTTTACCCAATAAAATAAATGCCACTTCAGGACGCTGCAATATCAAGGCTTCAAGCACACGACTTAAAAATGGTCGCCACTGTCGCGCATCTTCATTAACCATTCCCTTACGAAAGACCAAACTCGCATTTAATAATAGAAAACCTTTGCGAATCATTGCATTGAAAAATTCCTCCGCCGTTTGCCAATAAGGTGACTTATCCAATGCTGCAATGGCAGCTTGAGAACAATCCTCCTGTAAATCTCCACGCGCAACTAACAGCATTTTCATTAAATTTCGTAAGGAGGTCGCGCGATTCACTGCTTTACTCAGACCTTTATCAGACCAAATTTCTTTGACCGCTTTATCCCAAAAAGCAAACCCATTTGCAGATGCTGCTCGCGGATAAGGTGACTCCCCTAACAATACATATTTAACTTCAGATAAAGGCTGACGAAATGCTGCGAATATTCTTTGAGGACCAGGTAACCAATCTGCTTGTACACTAAGTTGAGCAACATAAGTCGGATCGAGAGAGTTCAGAGCGGTTAGAAGAATTTCATGCCATTGGGGATTGGTTTGAGCTATCAATTCATGCACAATAGACCTTTTATAACGTGTAAAAAAAGGATTATAAAGTGGAACACGAATCGATGGAATACGATGTTATCATTGTTGGCGCAGGACCAGCAGGATTATCTGCGGCTATCCGATTAAAACAACTCGCGCAAGCTGCAAAGCAGACCATCCGTGTTTGTATCTTAGAAAAAGGTGCCCAAATAGGCGCTCATAGCTTATCAGGCGCTGTCTTTGAACCATCTAGCCTCAAAGCGCTACTACCTGACACCTGGCAAAAGGCACCATTAGATACCCCCGTAACCCATGATGCATTTTATTATTTAAACCAAAAACGTGCTTTTCGACTCCCAACGCCAAGTTCAATGAAAAATCATGGCAATTATATTATTAGCCTCGGCGAACTCTGTAAATTTCTAGCGCAAGTTGCTGAAAATCTCGAATGTGAAATTTATCCTGGATTTGCCGCGACGGATATTCTTTATGATACCCATGGCAATGTCATTGGAGTCAAAACAGGCGATCTCGGTATTGATAAAAAAGGCGAAAAAACACCTAACTATCAACCCGGCATGCATTTATATGCCAAACAAACCCTTTTTGCAGAAGGTTGTCGTGGCTCTCTGTCTCAACATTTGATGAGTCGATTTGAACTTAGAACCAATATCCAACCCCAAACTTATGGCTTAGGTATTAAAGAAATATGGAAAATCCCATCTAAACAACATAACCCCGGTCATGTCATCCACACAGTTGGCTGGCCCCTCGATCACGCGACGTATGGCGGATCGTTTATTTATCATTTATCCGATCAACGCGTCGCATTTGGCTTTGTGGTTGGTCTTGATTATCAAAACCCCTGGCTAAGCCCCTTTGAAGAAATGCAACGCTTTAAAACCCACCCATTTATCAGCTCAATCCTCACAGGTGGCGAACGAATCGGTTACGGCGCCCGAGCACTCAATGAGGGCGGATGGCAATCCATTCCTAAATTAAGTTTTCCAGGAGGATTACTCATCGGTGATGCAGCAGGATTTTTAAATGTGCCGAAGATTAAAGGCAGTCATACCGCCATGGAGTCAGGTATGGTCGCAGCGGAGGCATGTTTTGAGTCATTAAAACAAAGCACCGCCGATATGCCCATTGAAATCAAAGCCTACCAACATAAAATAAATACCTCTTGGCTGGCAAAAGAATTATACGCCGTCCGGAATGTTCGCCCAGGTTTCCACTATGGTTTATGGTTTGGCTTAGCTAACGCAGCCTTTGAAACGATGATTACGCGTGGTAAATCGCCATGGACCATGACCTATCGGGAGGATTATACAACGCTTGTTCCTGCTAGTCAGGCGGCCAAAATCAACTACCCAAAGCCCGACGGTAAGCTCACCTTTGATCGCCTATCGTCGGTTTATTTATCCAATACCTTCCATGAAGAAAATCAACCTTGCCATTTGCACTTAAGAGATCCTAGCTTGGCTATTTCTGTCAATTATAATGAATATGCATCGCCTGAAACACGCTACTGTCCCGCTGCTGTCTATGAAGTCATTGAGGAAAACTCAGAGCCTCGTCTACAAATTAACGCGCAAAATTGCATTCACTGTAAAACCTGTGATATCAAAGATCCGAAACAAAATATTGTATGGTCTGCACCTGAGGGTGGTGGCGGCCCAAATTACCAAGCCATGTGAGGTAATCATTGTTTATCTGCGGATCTTTTCCCTACGTCCCGCAGCTTGTCCGCGGGACGTAGGTGGAGTGAATAGGCTCGAGTAGTGACCTTCATATTGTTAATAAGGCCGCTTTCGGGATGCCCAGCACCCTGATTAATTCACATAAATTATCGCCTGTAATGAAGCTATTGCTGATTCAGCAAGCGCAATATCACCATAAAGCAGATTGGCTATAAATGGATTAGAACCATACAATGAAAGCAGAATTTTATCATCTGAGATATCATCTTGAAGCTGTTCGGTATCCTCACTAACTATCGCTGAATTTTCTTGCCTAATGTCTTGATTACTATCGCCCTGATATGCAGCCATTTCTTGGCGGTCTCTAGCAGCCATAGCTACATCTGAAGCTGTTCCCCCATAGCCTGCGCATCCAGTAGCAAGAAAGATGGTCGTGGCAAATACAAGAACCAACTGAGATAGCCGTTTTGTCCGACGATACAGCGTAGCAAACCAAGCATACGAATTTAATATAATATTTTGTTTAGATATTTCCATAAATTGAATTCCCTCTAAAAATATGCTCAGGTATTTAAATATTGTGTCTCGCCGAATGTTTGGCATTGTCCTTAAAGGCCCAACATATTGCTGAGTAAAAGTTAATTTACCCAGCAAGCGATTCATCGTCATTCTGAAAATAAATTGAATATCATTTTGGTAAGTCATTGTCAGGAGGCCCGTTGTATTGTTGGTAAGGCCATACCCGTAGACACTCTTAATCCAAACATAGTATACGGTGCAAGGGTTGATGGCCTCAAATTGCCGCCATACAACATAAAGCTAAACGGTATCGTTGTGGTTGTATTATAAGCAGCCCCTACCGCAAAGGTATTTTCATAGTAATCTGCGACAAATGCGAATTGACGCGTCACATTAAACGCCGCATTCGCAAATGGATAAACAGTACCATCTGTCGCTGAACCCGTTTGTCCAATCGGCACAAACGCACCTGAGCCCAATCCAACTGAGGCGCTCATGAGATGGTAGCCCCCAAGTAAATCTGCGCCGAACATATAAGTCACGGCACCATTATAGGATTTAGGTGCTTCCTTCAGAATGCCCCAGGGACCTAAGTTAATAATACCGACCGTCGCTATCATATTCGTCGATAACCAACGACTAAATGCTAATGAGACGGTACCCGTATTAGTTTGATTCGACGGAAAATAATAAATATTATTGGTGAAATTTGAAAAATTCACACCAACCACGCCACCAAACGTCTTATCGCTATCTCCAAACGGAAGAGCCACAGAAGCACCACCAGGCCAGGTGTTCTGTGTGGCTGTCGGAAATCGATTAACAACCCCACCAGAGAATCCAATACCGCCCCAACTCATTGGAACACCCGCGGGTGTAAATACTGATTTTGGCGTAAACGTTAAACGAGGATGCTTCATCATTCGTTCAAAAGCCGCTCTCATTTCTGGTTTTTTTAATAGTTCCTTAAGACGCGCAATCTTTTCAGCTTTAGTACGAGGAGGTCGCGCTGGCTTGACAGGCTTTGTTGGCGTCGCAGGTGTAGGCACTTGTTCGGCGTTTAATAACGATTGCTCTATCCCTGCCGGCGAAGCGAACAACATATTTGTTACAAATAATCCTATACCGAGGATACAATAACCACCTAACTTCATTTTGATCATGCTTTAAAAACTCCATTTCCGATAACTAAACACCCATCCGTGGAATGGGTTACTAATGCATATTGTGTATGTGCATGTTGAGATGATGACCTAATAATGCTTATATTAAGGGCCATCAGGAACATTAATCACCGTGAGCGTGACGATATTTGTAGCAACATTGTCTCTTAACCTTATACCGCTGACTAACACAGGAACAGAAAATAAAACGAATTGTTGGCCAGCTTTTCTGGTAAAAGTAATCTTACAAGATTGCCCCTGTTTGATATTGCATGTCGTGGGTAAGTATGTGAATTTAGTCGTATCTTCAGGCTTCAAGGATATAGCAATCAAGCTACCATCTTGAGTCGAAATAGTTGCTGTGCCCGAACCATTCGATATATCGAGGGTCGCTTGAGCCGTTGTTTCAGCTGATGCGCCGAAATTTGATGGAAGATCCTGTGAAATATTCGTTTTTATAGACAAAAAAGGGAAGGTGTTGTTCGTGGTAGCCTGGGCCGAAAAACCGGTTGTAAACAATACCCCAAGAAAAACAAGCCTTTTCCATTTGGCGTTATGCATAATTCCATGTCCTTATGATAGCTTAAATGATTTGTTATCCATCAAAGGATCGCGTCTATTTATTGCCTATCATAATGTCAACAACACTAAACTAATTCACTTTGCAAAATACAGCTCTTCAGTATTTGGGGGTGAGATGCTAAGAGCCATTTAATAATTTAATTGTCGATTTAGACTCATTTTCTACTTGAGGTTCTTGTTGTTCAGGGGCTTGTGGCTTAGTTAACTTTTGATCTTCTATTATTTTTCCAGTTACTTCAGCAAAATTCGTTCGATCAAAAGCAGGAAATGTCGCTGAAGACGCAACAACCTCTCCTTGGCGAACTGTAGCTGAAGACTTAACTTCTGCCCCTTGAGAAGTAGAATAACTTGTTGCATAAGGATCAGTTGCTTTTTTAGCAGCTAGAGGCGATGTTGGAGTAACCTGTCTACCAAGATTTTGGTTTAGCGAAGCTGTTGAAACCAATCTGGCATGTAGCTCTTTTAAAATCACATTTATTTCAGTCAACACTTTTTGAGATTTTCCATTTTGCTTAAATGGGCCACTCTTCAGATAGTAATCTATATTACGACTCACTATATCCAACTTTTGAACAGTTGGTGCTTCCTTTAATAAATCTTTTATGTCCTTCAACGCTGCTGTCTTTGCAGGAGCTGTAGACGATTCAATGCGCTGATCGAGCTTATCTATCGCCATATTCAACGCAATTTTATAATGATCATGAATAATTAATTTCCTGTTGGCTTTATTATATTCAGGTAAAGTTGCGGCTGTTGAATTGCTTTTTTTTGCAGCGTGCCATTGATTAAAAACTCGTTCAGATATCAATTGAACATCTTTGTCACCTTGAACAGCGGGCACCCAATCGCCAGGCTTTTTTAGATCCTCTTTATACAACCTTAAGTCGTTTTTTATAATTAATTTGTTCTTTTCTGGAACATTTTTGTTATACCACGCTTCCGCTTGTTTTGAACCAAAATCACCTAATTTAAAGCCTGAAGCACCATATGCTTTAGACTCAGATAAATCTGTTTTATTCAAATCCAAAGCCTCTTTAACAAAGTTGTCTGTTTTCCAAGCACGACGAGAACCTTGATATCCCACCACTTCTTGAAATTTTTTATCGTCAGTACCTGCAATACGTGAAAAAATTAACTTCGTACTTTCTAAATTAAGAATACGAGGGATTAATTTATGTACCTTATCAAAAGGATTAACCCAGAATGAAAATGTTTCGGGTATCACAATACCCAATTTGGATGTTTTAAATGCGGCCTCTTGAATACTTCCTTTAACTTTATTCAAAACAGAGCTGTTTTGATGAAGATCTTTTATGCCTGTATAACCTTGATTATTAGCGTGTTGAATGGCTAGTTTACGAATCTGGGATACTTCTCGGGGAACACCCCCATCAACTGAAACAACATAATTGCCGTCAAGGTTATTGCCTTCCTTTTTTTGAAGTGAAATACCCGCGGCTTTAACGACCGCCTCAGCTGCGAATGATTTACCACTCGCTGAAGGCCCTGCAACAATAACAACCGGACGCTCAGCCCATTCTTCTCCCTCAAAATGCTTGGTGGATTTTTCAAGGACTGCGTCACGAAACTCTTGACTATATGTTTCTTCTTCCAAAGCCAGTTTATATAAATGAGCGCCCTCTTTACCAAACAGCTGTTCAAGCTTGACGGTTGCCTTTTCAGGATTTGTTTGCCGCAACAAGTCATCCCCTTTATACGAATTGCTGGGGTCATTTTCCTGCTGCTGAATAAATTCAACAAATGCTTTACGAAAATATTTTGGATCATCGACCATCGTTGGATCAAGCTCTTGTTTTATCCGCTGTTGATATCGCTGAATCGATTGAAGATGATTATCTTTATAAGATTGATTACCATGATACAGCTCGGCTTTTGCTGAGGGATCTAATAAATCAATTACATTTTTTTGTCCTGATGGCTTTATAGCAGTTTGACTAGCATAGTGACCAATTTGATGTTGCAATGACTCAAGCTGAATGGTGGTTTGATCCAGTTTGGATGATGCTTGAGATGTATGATCATGACTTGGCGCTGGCTCTGTCAATTTGTATTACTCCTTATTCTTTGTTGTTCAAAAAATAAATAGAAATTACAAATATTAGATATCTTATTATCAGCTTAGACCCATATATCAATTATCGCAAGGTCACCAAATTTCCTCACCATGATCATATTGTGATTGTTATTTTCTTAGTAACACAGTAAAATTTTCGCGTAAATTCTCAATTAAGTCCCGGTGGCACAGTGGATAGCGCGGCCCCCTCCTAAGGGGCAGGTCGGCGGTTCGAATCCGCCCTGGGACACCAATAGAGTCATGAGGTTACAAAATTCCGCAACTGGCGAATTTTAACTCCAAGTACCGTAGCCCGTATGGAGCAAAGCGTAATACGGGATTGTTTATTTCCCGTATTGCACTACGTTTCATACGGGCTACGATACTAATTTTGGCTTGCATCTTCGTCCTCTACCATTTTTGATTTTATATATGTGATCATAAATAAGCCATTGAACGGGAACCCTTGTTAACTCTCATTATTTAATAACTTTGCTTCTACCTCTTTTTCCCTTGCGCGTTGAATAGCATCATGAAGGCGTTTTTCAAATATTTCCCTCGGTGGTAATTCTGTTATAAATTGGGAAACTCTAATTCCACTTTTTTCAAGCTGAAGAAGTTCGACGCGCTCATCTGATTTCTCAGAGCAAAGGATAATTCCAATAGGGGGATTCTCTCCAGGTTGCATCTCATACTTCTCTAACCAGCGTAAATACAACTCAACTTGACCTTTATATGATGGTTTAAATTTCCCTTTTTTTAACTCTATAGCGACCATCTTTTTCAATCTCCGATGAAACATCAGTAAATCAATTTTGAAATAATCACCGTCTATTTCAATCACTTTTTGCCGCTCTTGAAAAGTAAATCCATTACCAAGACTTAATAAAAACTCTTCAATATCATTTAAAATGGCATTCTCTAATGACCGCTCATCTGTAACATCATGATTGCCTAACTAATTAAAAATATACGGATCTTGAATAATTAGATCTGGTTTTAGAACACTTGATTTACGTAATTTATTGATTTCAGAATCAATAACATCTTCAGATTTTTTCGCGATGGCAGTCCGCTCAAACAACATACTATCAATCTTATTGGCCAAGTCTCGAGTGCTCCAACGTTCAATTCGACACATTTCAGCATAAAATTCCCGCTTTAATCTATCATCAACGTTTAAAAGAGCTACGAAGTGCGTCCATTTTAGATGGGTACTCAATGCTAAAACAATTTTTTCCTCTGGAAACAATTTTTCAAATTGTGAACAACGATGAACAACCCTTGCTCCAAAACCACTCCCGTATTTCATTTGCAATCGATCAGCTAGTTTTTGAATAATATGGGCACCATATTCAGCTCGAGCACACTTCAAAATATCATGATTTAGTCTCCGACCTATATGCCAATACAACATGACACCAGTTCTACTAATTTCGCGTAACGTTCTTTGTTGAGTCGTATCTATTAACTGACTAATATCATTGTATAATTTTTCATTATCAAT
>Ga0364920_10204_pt1 | contig 16803 bp, 17 predicted proteins | sample SorcelJu500001C8_FD_206961 | JGI IMG/M metagenome (GOLD analysis project Ga0364920, IMG submission 206961) | Enriched cells from Trout Bog Lake Hypolimnion, Wisconsin, USA - BchlTB.June20.5000.01.C8 | ecosystem: Environmental > Aquatic > Freshwater > Lake > Hypolimnion/Profundal zone | place: USA...
AACTGTAGTGCCAGGTTGGCTGAGCTTGACGTCACCCGATGAAATAGCTAGCTTTTGTTCAGTATAGTAAGTTAATTCTTCGGTGTTGAGTTTATTTCCTTTTTCTTTTTGCTCGATAAGCACTTGACCGGAAAAAGTGATGACTTTTCCACCGTTAATGGCGTGTGCAATGGTTGAGTGAATTTGCCAATCAGGTTGATTGGGTTGACTGATTTTAATTTCAGGTGATAACAATTCATGCGCATTATGATGAGGGATGTGTTTTAACTGGGGTGTAAATAAAAAATGAGCTAATTGGCCTGTTTCATCAAATTGGGAGACAGTCAGATTGGTTATCACTGAGTCAACAGAATTTGAGAGGGTCTTTGCATCCAGTTTGAGATGAGGCTGTTGTTTGATAAATGAGTGACCGAAGAATGCAAACGCGGTTAGTGAGACAAGAAGCCATAAACCTTGTTTGATTCGTGCATTCATGATTGAAAATATCCTTCCAAAGCTTGTTCAAATTTATTTTGTGCATTGAGAATTAAATCACAAACTTCTCGAACGGCGCCGCACCCACCACTTTTTTCGGTGGTCCACGTGGCAAATTCCTTCACTTGAGACACTGCATTGCCAACAGCCACACCTAGACCGACTTGTTTGATGATAGGGAGATCAGGTAAATCATCTCCGGCGTAGGCGAATTGTTCATTACTTAAATTTAAACGAGTTTTAAGTTCATTAAATGCCGTCAGTTTCTCAACTTGGCCTGTAAAATAATGTTTGATTCCAAGTTGGCGCATGCGGTGTTCAATGACTTCATTACGAGATGTTGTAATGACTGCGACCTCAATCTCCGCGCTCATTAATAATTTGAGTCCCATACCATCTTGGATATGGAATGCTTTTAACTCGTTGCCATGGTTATCTAAATAGAGTAAGCCATTGGTTAGCACACCATCAACGTCACATATCAGGCATTTAATTTTTTTAGCTTTTTCAATTAATTCATTGGTCATTTTAGTTCTTCAGTTGGGTTAATATACGCCAGCGCGCAGTAAGTCATGTAAGTGGACGACACCTACAGGATGGTTGTCATGATTGATTACCACTAATGAGGTAATATTGTATTCTTGCATCAATGCCAATGCTTCAGCGGCCAGTATGTCGGGTTTAATGGTTTTTGCATTTGAAGTCATGACGGCATTAATTGGCGTGGTGTGAATGTCTACTTGTTGGGTCAACGTCCGTCGAATATCACCATCGGTATAGATACCACTTAAACCACCAGACTGATTGACCACACAAGTCATGCCTAGTTTTTTAGCAGTTACCTCAATTAAGGCATCACTGATGCTGGTTTGATCGGTGACGATGGGGACTTCTGATCCTTGGTGATAAATATCTTCGACGCGTAGCAAAAGACGTTTACCTAAGGTGCCACCAGGGTGTGAGCGGGCAAAATCCTCGACACTGAATCCACGAGCTTGTAATAAAGCAATAGCCAATGCATCACCCATCACGAGGGCAACTGTCGTGCTCGTTGTTGGGGCTAAGCCCAATGGGCAGGCCTCTTGTTGGATGCTTAAATTAATATGAATATCTGCATATTGTGCGATGGGTGATTGTGGGTTCCCGGTTAGTGCAATGAGTGGTACGCGAAGGCGTTTAAGTAAGGGGAGTAGGGTAATAATTTCTTGAGTATTGCCGGAGTTTGATATTGCGACAACGACGTCTTGAGCAGTGATCATGCCAAAATCGCCATGACTGGCTTCGGCTGGATGTAAGAAAAAAGCGGGTGTTCCAGTGCTAGCAAATGTTGCAGCAAGTTTGCCTGCGATGTGTCCCGATTTGCCCATACCCATGACAACAACTCGCCCTTGGCATTTGAGTAATAGATGACAGGCATTTTCAAAATGTTGATCGATACGTTGATTGAGCTCGCTAACAGCTTGTGCTTCGATTTCAACAACGGCAAGACCCAGCTTACAAAAATCCATGGCTAACTCTTTGTAGTAATATTGCTCCATTTTATCACATTCTCATGATCCCTACAATTTGAAGGTGTTTGAAGGTGATTGTCGCTATAGTATGTTTGTGAAAACTCGCAAAAAATTGCTACTCAGGATATAATTCAAGTTATCCCTATCTTTATAAAATGAATCATCAATTGAACCCAGCAAATTTTGTAGAAATTTCCCAGTTGTCGTTTAAGCGAGATGGTCGCTCTATTTTTGATCGACTAGATTTGGTGGTTAAAAAAGGCGCGATTACAGCGGTGATGGGACCTAGCGGTAGCGGAAAAACAACTTTGTTACGGCTCATTGGCGCGCAATTGACACCAGATTCCGGTGAAATTTTGGTGAATGGAACTAATGTTCACCAATTGGGGCGACATGATTTACTCGCTGTCCGCCGTAGGATGGGATTGTTGTTTCAAAGTGGCGCATTGTTTACTCATCTGTCCGTGTTTGAAAACGTTGCGTTTCCCTTACGTGAGCATACAAATTTAGATGAAAGCTTATTACGTGAAGTCGTGTTGATGAAGCTTGAAGCAGTTGGTTTGCGAGGGGCGGCTCATTTGATGCCAGATGAATTATCTGGCGGTATGGCTAGACGAGTTGCTTTTGCGCGTGCGCTTGCATTGGATCCCGATCTCATGATGTATGATGAGCCTTTTACAGGTCAAGATCCGATTTCAATGGGTGTGTTAGTTCGATTAATTCAACGTTTAAATCAGCTATTGAATACGACCACGATTATTGTGTCTCATGATGTCGAAGAGACGTGTTCAATTGCAGATTATGTCTATTTGATCGCTGATGGACGACTCATTGCAGAAGGAAGTCCTTCTGAGTTACTGAAATCGTCCCAGGCGGATGTTCGACAATTTATGCATGGGGAGGCTGACGGTGCGGTGCCGTTTCATTATCCGTCACGTCCCTATCTAGAGGAATTATCTGATGCTGAATAGGTTGGCGACACTAGGACAATCGAGTTTAAATACCTTGCAAAAAATAGGTCAATCAGGATTATTTCTTGGTGGCTTAATTATCAGAAAACCTGATTTCCTGAAATTGTGGGCTGATCTAAGGCATCAGCTCTATTTTTGTGGCGTGTTATCCTGTTTGATTATTATTGTGTCTGGCCTATTTATTGGGATGGTTGTTGGTTTACAAGGCTATCATACGCTCGAAAAATTTGGTGCAACAACACAATTGGGGCAATTGTTGGCGCTGAGCATTACGAGAGAATTGGGGCCCGTCATTAGTGCATTGTTATTCGCTGGACGCGCTGGTTCGGCATTAACTGCTGAAATTGGCTTGATGAAAGCAACAGAACAGTTAGTGAGTATGGATATGATGGGGGTTGACCCCATTGCACGCGTTATTTATCCACGATTTTTGGCTGGTGTTATTGCTTTACCTTTATTAGCCTTGATTTTCTCTGCAGTAGCGATTTATGGTGGATATTTTATTGGTGTGGATTGGTTAGGCGTTGATAGCGGTAGTTTCTGGTCTAATATGCAAGTATCAGTTGATTTTCGAGCAGATGTTGTGAGTGGTATCATTAAGAGTATTGTTTTTGCAATCGTGGTGGTGTGGATTGCAGTGTACGAAGGTTTTTATTGTACACCAACTGCCGAGGGAATCAGTCAAGCAACCACCAAGACGGTGGTTCATGCGTCACTAGCAGTGCTTGGATTGGATTTTATTTTAACAGCGATGATGATAGGGAGTTGGTAAAACATGGCTAAGCAACGATGGGTAGACATTAGTGTCGGGCTTTTTGTCTTGTCAGGAATTCTCGCATTATCGGTGATGGCTATGAAAGTGAGTGGTGTATCACGATGGTCATCCAATAAGTCTTATCATGTGACGGCGGAGTTTGCTGACATTGGTAGTCTTAAGGTTCGATCACCGGTGACGATTGCGGGCGTTAAAATTGGCGAAGTCACACGCATTGAATTACAGTCGGCTGATTTAAATGCAAAGGTAACGATGTTATTACGTCAGGATAAGCCGATTCCTTTTCAAGATACGTCAGCAAGAATTTTGACCCAAGGCTTATTAGGATCTAACTATATTAGTATAGTACCTGGGTTTGACGATGATTCTAAGAGCGCTCATGCGTATTTACGTGATGGCGATGTGATTGCCAGAACACAAGAGGCGATGATTTTAGAAAATTTAATCGGACAATTATTATTTAATATTAAAAAATAAGGGATCCATAATGAATAAATTGCTTCGCATGACAACGACGATGGCTTTGTTATTGATGAGTGTTTTAGTTTGGGGGCAGACTTCTCCCATTCCTATGTTGCAAGAAACCTCGGATCATATTCTGGCGGTACTTCAGCAAAATAAGCCTAAGTTAGCTAAAAATCCATCCATTATTTATCATGCTGTTCAACAATACATGGTTCCACATGTTGATGTGGAGGGAATGTCCCGTTCAGTTCTCGGTCGTCAGGCCTGGATGAACGCTAGTGCAAGTGAGCGGAATGAGTTTAAACAAGTTTTTACGCAGTTGGTGATACGTACTTACGCAAGTCCTTTAGCAGAGTACTCTAATGAAACAGTAGAATTTTCACCGATTCGTGGTCAGGCTAATAACCAATTTGTGCGTGTGAATAGTACAATTATCCGTCCTAGCGCGCGGAATATTGCCTTGAGTTATAGTTTAATCAATCAAGGTGAACAATGGAAAATCTATGATTTGAGTGTTGAGGGTGTCAGTTTATTACAAAGCTTCCATTCTCAATTCGCTGAAGTCTTACAAACGTCGAGCATGAAAGATTTGATTAAAGAAATGCGTCAACGTGCAGCAGTGGTTTCATCATGATGATGGATAATGTTTTTCGCCCTATAGCACAGATGACATTTTTGTCTGTTGAGCATGAGCGTTTACGTTTTAAGGATTACTGCCAGGCGTTAAATGGTGCTGGGGTACAAGTTGATCTTCAAGATGTGTTGCATTGTGATAGTGCGGGTATTGCATTATTAATTGAAATTAAAAGAATTTGTCGTGCATTAGGGTGTGTATCAACCATTTGTAATATGCCCACATCAGCGAGTGCCTTAGCTGAGTTTTATGGAATTAGAGAGTTGTTGAATGATTGAAAATGAAGCGTTAGAGCGACGATTATTAGAATCAAAAGAAATCGTTTTTGTGAAAGTAGATGGTGATGGATATCATTATCAGTTGACGGTAGTGAGTGATGCCTTTCTGAATAAGACAGCTGTCGCCAGACAACAATGGGTCTATGGACAGTTAAAGGATTTAATTACGACGGGCAGTCTTCATGCCATTACGATGAAAACCTATACAACCGAAGAGTGGGAGAAAAAACATGGATAAATTGGTCATTCATGGTGCAAAGCCGCTCCAGGGCGAAGTGATTATTTCCGGAGCTAAAAATGCAGCATTGCCTATTATGGCTGGTACCTTATTGGCGAGCGATAATGTAACCATCGCCAATGTTCCTCATCTTCGCGATGTGACGACCATGATGGAGTTATTAGGTCAGTTAGGTGCTCGCTTGGTTGTCGATGAGAAAATGAACGTGCAGGTTGATGCAAGTTCGGTGAGCGAGTTTACAGCGCCCTATGAATTGGTTAAAACCATGCGAGCGTCCATTTTAGTACTAGGACCTTTATTAGCGCGTTTTGGACGAGCGGATGTTTCCTTGCCCGGTGGTTGCGCGATTGGTACGAGACCTGTTGATCTTCATATTAAAGCATTGAAAGCAATGGGTGCTGATATTGTCGTTAAAAATGGTTTTATTAGAGCACGTTGCAAACAAGGACGCTTACAAGGTCGTCCTTTGGTTTTTGATACGGTGACGGTGACAGGTACAGAAAACATTTTAATGGCTGCTGTGTTGGCTGAAGGAAAAACTGTCATTAAAAACGCGGCTCGTGAGCCGGAAGTGGTTGATTTGGCAAACTTTTTAAATCTATTAGGTGCAAAAATCACGGGTGCGGGTACATCAACCATTGAGGTTGAAGGTGTTGATCAATTAGGGGGCGGGTCATATTCCGTGATGCCTGATCGGATTGAGGCTGGAACCTATCTAACTGCTGGTGCGATTACACGAGGTAAGGTGACGGTTTCGCGAGTTAAACCAGATAATCTTTTATCCATGCTGTGTAAATTTGAAGAAGCGGGTGCCGAATTAAGTTTGACGGCAGACTCAGTGACATTAGATATGCATGGTTTACGTCCGCAAGCGGTGAGTATTTCTACAGCACCTTATCCAGCATTTCCAACTGACATGCAAGCTCAATTTATGGCATTAAATAGTATTGCCGAAGGGACTTGTGCCATAACAGAGACTATTTTTGAAAATCGATTTATGCATGTTCAAGAATTGCAACGAATGGGTGCTCAGATCCGCTTAAATGGCAATACTGCACTCATTACGGGCGCTGAAAAATTAACAGGGGCGCCAGTTATGGCTACCGATCTACGTGCTTCTGCTGGTTTGATTTTGGCTGCATTGGCCGCTGAGGGTGAAACGCATGTAGAGCGAATTTATCATGTGGATCGGGGTTATGAACGTATCGAAGAAAAATTAACCCAATTAGGTGCTGATATTAAGCGAGTTTCAACACGGTGATTTCTCGTATTGATTTAGTGGATGATTTGAACGCTTATCTATGTTGCGACCAGTATAGCGATTATGCTCCAAATGGGCTTCAAGTCGAAGGTCGCTCGCAAGTTCAACGTATATGTACCGCGGTATCTGCTTCAGCGGAAGTGATTCAAGCTGCAGTTGATTTTGAAGCAGATGCCCTGTTAGTTCATCATGGTTTTTTTTGGAAGAATGAATCCCCTTGTTTGGTTGGTATTAAAAGATCACGTATAGCGATGCTTTTGAATCATCAAGTGAACCTACTAGCCTATCATTTACCTCTGGATTGTCATCCTGAGGTAGGAAACAATGCTCGTTTAGCCTCATTACTTGCAGTTAAAAATGTGAGCCAGTTTGCCGTGGGGCAAACACCTGGACTACTATGGTTGGGTGATCTGAGTGTGTCGACTTCAGCAGTAGATTGGCAGCGTCATTTAACAGACTTATTCGATCGAACACCGCAGATGATTTTAGGTGGCGATCATACAATTCAACGAATTGCTTGGTGTTCAGGTGCCGCACAGGATTTTATTGAGCAAGCCGCTGCATTGGGCGCCGATGCCTATTTAAGTGGTGAGGTTTCTGAGCGTACTTATTATCAAGCCAAAGAATTGGGAATTCATTATGTTGCTGCAGGGCATCATGCGACGGAGCGATACGGTGTACAAAAACTAGGTGAGTTTCTGGCCCAAAAATATCAATTAACACACTGCTATATTGAGACGGATAATCCTGTGTAATAAACGATGGAGTCGTTATTAAATGGAATTTTTGAAATCTAAGTCCTTATTTTCGCTGATTAATTTGTCCTCGAAGCCTCTCAGGGAAAGATTGTATCTATTAAAACCGATGATTCAATTAGTGCGCTTGAAGCATTGGTCTAAGTCGGCGTTTGTATTTATTGGTATGATCTATTCTGGTGCGCTAATATTTTTACCCGATGTTTTTTTTGCCGCATTAGCCTTCTCATTATTAAGTAGCGCTATTTACGTTTACAATGATTTACAGGATCGAGAGGTTGACAGGGCACATCCTCATAAATGTCATCGCCCTTTAGCTTCAGGACGCGTTTCGCTGCGGACAGCTTATCAATTACTCATTTTTTTAATCATACTGAGTTTTGCCATCGCTTTTGAAATATCCCAGGAGTTAGTTGTTATCTTGTTGGTCTATTTGTCAATTAATTTTTTTTATAACCACTGGGGTAAACGAAGACGAGGTATTGATGTCTTTTGTATTGCCAGCGGTTTTATGTTGCGCGTATTAGCTGGCACGATAGGTGTCGGTATTCCCATTTCTTTATGGCTAACTGCTACTGCGACTTTGCTGAGTCTTTTTATCGCCCTATCAAAGCGTTGTCTTGAAAAACAATTAAAGTTAGAGCATGAAACTCGTTTTGTTTTAAAAAAATATAAAAAAACAACATTAAATATCGCACTGATATTGACAGGTTTGATTAGTTTTATTGTTTACCTTATTTATATTGATGTGGCGAGAGAGAATTCAATCGTCTTTTTATTAACGGTGCCTTTTGCGGCCTTTGGGTTGAGTCGGTTTGTTTGGTTAACGACCCATGAGTCCGAATATGATGATCCTATCTATTTATTTATGAATGATCGTTTATCGTGTGTTAATTTTATTTTTTTTATTATTATGACAGGCATTACTTTAATTCAATGAACCATCGACTACTTTTCGGAATTTTATTTGGTTTTCTTTTTTTCTATTTATTTGTCCTTCAGCTGATAGCTATTTGGCCTTTTACAATAGATGACATGTATATCAGCTTGCGTTATGCCGCACATTGGGCCAATGGAGATGGTTTGTTATGGAATATTGGGGATCCTCCTGTAGAAGGATACTCTAATTTTCTCTTTGTGATGATTGCTGCATTAGCGCTTCATGTTGGATTTAATCCGATTGTGGTTTTGAAAATCATGGGCATTATCGGCTTTGGCTTCACCGCCATGGGTATCTATTTTATTTCACGATTTTGGCTCTCACCTATATTATCGCTTATTCCCGTTATGGGGTTATTGATTTACCGTGATGAAATTATTTGGGTTTCTAGTGGTCTAGAGACCACAATCTATCAGGCGCTCATCATCGGATCGATTGCCAGTTTATTACGTGGGCTAGGTTATCGATTCGTGCCGTATGCACGAGGTTCTTCTGTATTATTGTTTTGGATTTTAGCGGGGGTGGGGTTAGCTCTTGCTGGATTAACACGGCCTGAGGGCGGAGTGATTGCGGCAGTGTTGGGCGTGATTGCGTTAATTCATGTGGTTTCTTCAAATCAAAGTGCAAGATATGATCATTGGTTGCTCGGCTTAGGCATTTTTTTATTGATATATGTCCCGTATTTTATCTGGCGATGGTATTATTTTGGCATGTTGTTTCCGAATCCTGTTTATTGTAAAGGATTGATGGATACGTATTGGTGGGAACTAGATAAAAGCTTTCTCAAGACGACCTGGCCTTTCCTATTAATTGGATTATTTGCCCAATGGAAAACGCGCGATACACGTTTGCTATTTTTGTGGATCCCTAGTGTTGTATATCTTATTTTATTGATGAAGGCCGATCCGATTTCTGCATTTAGTCAGCGTTTATTTTTACCGGCGCTCGTTTTATTATTTCCGTTGTGCATCGTTGGATTTCAATCGGGGATTCCTAAGCATTTTAATATAAATACGCAGATCTGGATGTTATGGGGAGTCGCCATTTGGATGGCTTTGTTATTTATTCCAATGAGTAATTTACAACAATATAGTTATTTTACCGAATGTCCTCAAGCTGGTGAGCAGTTAAGAATGCGTGTGATACATTGGTTAAAGCCACGCGTAACGGCAACAGATCGCATCATTTTAGCAGATAGCGGTATGATTCCTTTTCATATCGTTGCACAATTTGATGATTCCTATTGCTTAAATAATCAATGGATGGCGAAGCAACCACCTAATGAAATGTTTACTCGTTATTGTCAACGTGTATTTGAAGAAAAACCAGCTGTAATTATTTTGACATCGCTACAAGAAAAGGATAAAAGATTTTATACGCCAGCTGATCAGTGTTTAAAGAGCGAGCTCATGCGGCAAGCAGATTATAAGCGTGAAGCTATTTTTCAGACAGGTCATCAAAAGGCGATATACCGGTATGAAATCTACTCACGAGCTGCTAACCATAAAGCTGCAAAACAGTGAATGATTACTGATGAACCCTCATCTTCCCGCCTTGGAAACAACGGGCAGATATAGGAACTTCTCCCGCTGATCGGGAGGAAGAAGAAAGGGTGTTATTTGGAAGGATAATAGGGAATATTCATGGTTTATCATTTAAAAGTGTTTGTATTTTTTAAAAAATTATATCAAAAAGCATTAGTATTGCTTTTTGATTTGATGGCTATTCCGATAGCTTGGTATCTTGCGTATTGGTTTCGATATAATTTCCACCCTTTCTCCGTGAGCTATTCTTCTAAGGCTTTATTGATTTTAGGCATCATACAAGTTTTTTGCTATTACCAATATAAAGTGTATCGAGGTGTATGGCGTTTTGCCTCAATGAATGATTTATTGCGTATTATTCGAGCTGTTACCGTTGCGGTGCTGATTGTTTTTCCTGTTTTATATTTATGTTCATTATTACAAGACATTCCGCGCTCTATTTTACCCTTGTATGGTGTATTCTTAATTGGTATTTGGAGTGCTGCTCGCCTGACCAGGCGAATTCTTTATGAATCTATTTATAGTCGATTGGTTGCGGCTGAATGTGAGCGTGTTTTAATTATCGGGGCTGGTCGTGCTGGCGAGAGTTTAGCGCGCGAATTGCTTAAAACCAGACATTATCAACCGATAGGTTTTATTGATGATAACCCGTTGAGATTAGGTTTGGAGATCCACGGTGTTTCTGTTCTTGGTAATTTGAGAGAATTATGTTCTTTAACGACTAAACATCAAGTCGATTTAATCTTCATCGCGATTCCATCTGCCGGCTCTGTTGAAATGCGTCGGATTGTTGGGGCGTGTGAGAAATCCGCTATTCCATTTCGTACCTTACCCAGTTTTTCAACTTTAGCGGCTGGCAAAGTAGAAGTAACGGCTTTACGCGATGTTCGTTTGGAAGACTTACTCGGTCGTGACCAAGTTTATCTGGAATGGGACAAGATTGTTCATAGTATACAAGGTCGGCGTATCGTGGTGACTGGCGGTGGGGGATCGATAGGTTCTGAACTTTGTCGTCAATTGATGGCTCTTAAGCCAGCCAGTGTGATGATTGTTGATAATTGTGAGTTTAATCTTTATCAAGTCCAAATGGAGTTTAGTCAAAAATTTCCTGACACCCCGTTTTCTATCGCTTTATTGTCGGTGACCGATTTTGTTGGAATTCAAACTTGTTTCACTCAATTTAAGCCTGATATTGTATTTCACGCAGCAGCTTTTAAGCATGTTCCTATGCTTGAAAATCAATCTCGTGTAGCTGTTCTGAATAATGTCATTGGGACACAAGTTGTTGCTGAGGTGAGTGCGGAATGTGGTGTTGCTAAATTTGTACTTATTTCTAGTGATAAAGCGGTTAATCCGACCAATATTATGGGGACCACGAAGAGAGTTGCTGAAATTTTTTGTCAGAATTTCAATGGACATGTTGAAACACAATTTATAACGGTGCGCTTTGGCAATGTATTAGGATCGGCGGGAAGTGTTGTGCCATTATTTCAAAAGCAAATTAATGCGGGGGGCCCTGTAACAGTGACGCATCCTGACATGACTCGCTATTTTATGACGATACCTGAGGCTTGCCAGTTGATATTACAAGCGATGGTTAATGGACAGGGTGGCGAGATATTTGTCCTGGATATGGGTGAGCCTGTTAAAATTCGTTACCTTGCGGAGCAGATGATTAAGTTATCAGGCCAACAACCTGATATAGATATTAATATTGTGTACACAGGATTGCGCCCTGGTGAAAAGCTTTTTGAGGAATTGTTTCATCAATCAGAAGCCTTAGCTCCCACAGGACATCAAAAATTATTTATGGCAGGTTATCGTCGATTTGATTGGAGTGAGTTGATGGAAACATTCCATTTATTATCGGTTGCTTGTCACGAAAATCATGAAGAAGAAATTTATATTCTGTTAAATAGTTTAGTTCCTGAATCACAGGTTTGTCAGCAATTGTTATTACAGGAGTAACGTATTATTCATTTGTTTCAATGTGATGGTGAAATCCCGTGTCCATTCGGCCGGATCTATCACTGAAATTTTAAATGATACCACTTTTTTCTGGCTTAATTCGCGGCTGGAATTTTCAAATAGGGCAGCAAAATCAGCTGTATTTTCAATTAGTGGCGAAAGCACAAATCCTGATTTCGCCATGTTGGGTATGACTCGATAAGTGACGTGCTTTCCATCTTTTAGTTTTAGCGTGATGAACACCGGTGCAGTTTTATAAAATACTTTTTTTAGGGTTCCCCAGTACGATGATTGCATCTTTATTTCAATAAAAATCGGCTGATGATGTGGTTTGACCTTAATCGTTTCACCGAAAAGATGATGTTCCGTTATTGCTCGCCTTTCATTCTGCTTTAATGTGATGGATTGCTGCGCTTCATGTTGTGGCGCATTCTTTTTTAAAATAAGAAATTGATGATTGAGTGTGTTACTAATATGGTAGCGATGAAGTAATGTTTGCCAGCTCAGTCCATCTTCAAGAGCCGGAAGTCGATTATCAATAGGCTCGATGCTAAAAATGATATTATCAGGTGCATTTTTTTTCCGAAGGCTCTGTTGATTCATTTGAGCAAGCTTTGCTGAAAAGACAGAATAACTTTGGAAAATTGGACGAGGTTGCCAATGATTGTCCGAGGCAATCAAAAATGCCTGATGATATGAGTATAGATCTGTCGTCCCTGATAGTTTTGGGAACGGCGCTTGGTGGTTGATATACTGCATGATGATGGCATAGTTTTTTTCTAGGGCATTTCTATCTTGTATTCGACTTTTTAGACCATGCCAGGCCGGTGCGAAAGTGGATAAAACATGTTGTTGTAGCGAAAGATTTTGATAATGACCATCAGAATATCCCCAAGGAACTAAGGCAAATAACATCACATAAGTTGTTAATTTCGATTTCAATAGTATCGTTAGAAATATTGCACTGATTAATAGGGATGAGCTAGGAATGAGGGCGTGTCCAAAATGTCTAGTGAATCCAGTTTTGAAAGATATAAATAAGAATAAAATCAATAAAAAAGAGAGAAAATAGCGAAATCTAAGCGTCATATTTTTTTGGGTACATATCAGCAAAAATAATGGAAAGGTTCCGATTAGAAATAAAATAATTTCATAGGGATCGCCCTCTAAAGACATGGCTTCGGTGAAGGCGCTGGCTATTGAAAAAGTGCTCGTGAGATAGCTCAATAACTGATTAATAGGTTGTCCTGACGCGATCCAGCATAAGAGCATCATGATTAGCGGGGATATAATGCAGATGGACGCTTTTAGATATTGGCGGAGAGAGATAAACAATAAACTACAGAGGATGATGATGCTGGTTATTAATATGAGAAATGATCCTTTGATTAAGGCAAGTAATCCGAAGGGAGCAAATAAGATGAACAAGAGTATGAAGGGTACTTGTTCTATTCCTCCCGACACCCGGCGGTGTGGCAACTCTCTCTTGATAAAACAATCGGGCGACTCTATCTTGTAGATAATCAGTCCCACCAGAAATGGGTAAGAAAAAAGCAATGAATCCCGTGAATAAATCATCGCACAAAATAAAATACACAATACGATCTTCCAATACCATGGTCTTTGTTGAGTGAGACAGTAGATTCCCAACCAAGATGAAAGGGCTAAGTAAAGACTGCCGATTATCATCATGTTATCTGTTGCTGGATGGTAGTACTTTGTGTAAATCGATGAATAGGGTCCCAGAGTAAAAATAATATCTTGGCCGAATGCAAGTCCTTGAGCAACGGCTTGATTGAGTCCTAATGCCCAAGAGGCATCAAGACTGGTCGATGGCATGAGTGGCGCAAGCGGGACGAAGACACTGATGAGCGTAACGAATAAGCCCAGCTGAAACATCATATTAGACCACATTCGAAACGCTATTTTAGTGGATAACTGCGGCAGCGCTATGTTACTTGTTGCATTTATCTCACAGAATGTGAGTTTCGAAAGCGATCTATTGAACGGATTTTTCACTTTTCAGATCGGGGTTGTATGGTGTGAACTCGATCGGGAAATATATGATGAAATTGAATATGTTTATTGGTTTCTAAAATAATCTGTCGACGTTTAGCAAAGCCACCTAATTGATAGATTAATATGGGAATAAGAAAACTAGCTACGCCAAGGAAAAAGGCAATTTTGTAACTTGCTGATTGGTGTAAAAATAAAAATAACAGGCAAGCAAGCATCATCATTATCGCCAAGATGCCGGTATAGGGCGAGCCGGGTGTTTTATATTGAAGGTCGTTAGTGGTGTAACCTGCCGCATAGAGTCTTTTTCTAAAACTAATTTGTGACCAGCAAAGCGAAATCCAAGCAATAGCACCAGTGAATCCTGATACCAGTAGTAAGGCAATGTAAAGTAACGATTGGCCAAAAAAATAACTAACAGCCAACAAAATCCAGATACTACAAATGGTAAATATACCTGCATTTTGGGGAACGGCATTGCGATTAAGTTTCGCTAGTCTTGCTGGCGCCATCCCATTGCGTGCAAGAGCGTGCAATGATCGAACGATGCCATATACGCCAGAGTTGGAGCATGACAATGTTGCGATGAGCGTGACAATATTGGTCACAAATCCAGCCCATCGGAGGTCGTAACGATTTAATGCATCGGCAAAAACTGAGTTACTAATGCCGGCCTTTTGCCAGGGAAAAATGAGTACAAGGCAGAAGATTGGAATAATATAGATAAATAAGATGCGTATCGTGACCGCGCGAACAGCTCGTGGAATCATTCGTGCTGGTTCGATGGACTCTCCGGCAGCTAAGCCAATAATTTCGGAGCCTTGATAATTGACGAGTAATAAAACCATAGCAGTTAAAACAGCGGTAACGCCGTTAGGAAACAATCCGCCCTCGTCTAATAAAAAATGTGTGCCAATGATCTTTGCGGGATGGCTGCCATGAATGATCCCGAAAAAAATGAGTAAACTAAGAACAACAAAGCCAGCTAATGCAAAAATTTTGATAAGTGCCAACCAAAATTCAATTTCTCCAAAAGCACCTACTTTAGAAAGATTAATATAAGTAATGATACAGCCTATACTGACGGCCCATACATAGCCGTTAATGCCTGTAAAATGTTGCATAATAATGCCGCCAGCAATACATTCAGCGGGAATATAGGCTATCCAACTGATCCAATACGACCAGCCGACACCGCATGCGATGGCTGGCGATATAAATTCAGCGGTGTAATTAACAAAAGATCCTGAGATAGGGATAGCCACTGCTAATTCACCCATACAGAGCATGGTTAAATAAACAATAATCCCGCCAAGCAGATAGGCAATGAATACAGCAGGGCCAACTTGACTCACGACTTCTCCGGTGCCTAAGAAATAACCGGAGCCAATAATGCCGCCTATAGCAATTAACTGAACATGTCGATCTTTGAGTCCACGGTTAAAACCGGCATCGATCTCCAATTGCTTTTGAGTTTGTTGGTTAGTCACAAATTTTTAATCCTTAGTCAGATCCGTTCAGTAGGGTGTGTTGACAATTCTACTATCTTGGCCGAAACACCCTAATCTTTTTTAGTTGGGCCTTAGCCCATAACCGTTAGGCTAAGGCCCAACCTACAATAAGCGGTGTGTCATTATTCTTATTGTATACTTAGTGGGGTGAATTTTTATAAGAAAAATTGCTTAAATGCAAGAAAATTTGTGTTTTAAATATGATCTGTTGACTATAAGTGAAATGATTAGTGCTATCATTCAATGGATTAGAACAAATAGGGTATGACAGAGCATGGTATCAGGATTAGGTTTCTTTATTGCATCGTTGATAATAACCAGTTATTTACGCAAATTTGCATTGAAAAAAAGGGTGTTGGATATTCCTAATGAGCGCAGTTCCCATCAGTTACCCATGCCACGAGGTGGAGGTTTGTCTTTTGTTATTTGTATTTTATCTGCTTTAGTTTGGTTGATAGTCACCTCACAAGTTACACCTATCTTAGGATTTTCGATATTTTTCGCATTATTATCTGTAGCTGTTGTGGGTTTATGGGATGATCTTAAAAGGCTTCCCGCATCCTGGCGACTTGTGGGACATTTTATCGCCGCAGCCATGATCCTGTATGGCATAGGTGGGGTTGAACAATGGTTAGGTTTGAAAAATGAGCTTTTAATTATCATTGCTAACATGATGGTTGGCATTTATCTAGTATGGGTAATTAATTTGTTTAATTTCATGGATGGTATTGATGGATTGGCGGCGATGCAAGTATTGACCGTATCATTAGGTGGCGCTTTATTATTTTTCATGGAAGGACAAACTCAATGTAACGTTTTAATCATGCTGGTTGCTGCTTCTGTGTTTGGTTTTTTTGTTTGGAATTTTCCTCGGGCTCGTATTTTCATGGGAGATGCAGGGAGTGGATTTTTAGGCTTGTTGGTTGGGGTGTTCTCATTGTTGGCTGCAGAGGTTAATGTGACACTTTTTTATGGTTGGATTATTTTAAATGCCGTCTTTTTTACTGACGCAACCATGACGTTATTAAGACGCGCCTATTTGCGTAAAAATATTTTTAGTGCTCATTGTTCCCATGCTTATCAACACGCGACAAAATATTATCGTAAACATTGGGTTGTCACACTTTCAGTTGCTCTCATCAATATGATCTATTTATTACCCATCGCAGTGATGGTTCAGCAACAATACCTCTCAGGTCTATTAGGTATTTTATTGGCGTATTTGCCGTTGAGTCTTTTAGTGTTAAAATTTGATGCTGGCAGTTAATTTTTAGATCTTAATATGACAGTAGTCGATGATTTGTTCTATCAGGTGAGTTTGCGTTTAGTTATTTGTACCAATGTTCAACGAGACAAGGTTGCCCAATTATTTAGTCAGACGAGTTTTTTTAAAATTAGCTTGTTCAATGGAAAGATCTTCAATATCTAAATGCAACACCAATTTATAATCTGCAATCATCTG
>Ga0364920_10251_pt2 | contig 16477 bp, 14 predicted proteins | sample SorcelJu500001C8_FD_206961 | JGI IMG/M metagenome (GOLD analysis project Ga0364920, IMG submission 206961) | Enriched cells from Trout Bog Lake Hypolimnion, Wisconsin, USA - BchlTB.June20.5000.01.C8 | ecosystem: Environmental > Aquatic > Freshwater > Lake > Hypolimnion/Profundal zone | place: USA...
TAAGCAGATCGAGCAACAAAAAGTAAGAGAAGTGCTCGAAAAGCAAAAAGAAATAGAGTTGCTAAATAATATGGTGCGCGGAGAAAAAGATAAAGCTATTCAACAAAAAGCTAACTTGGAAAAAATGCACAAAGCTGATTTGGAAAAACAGAAAAAAGAGTATGAAGAAAAAATTAAAAAAGTGCTGAACCAGCAAAGCCAAGCAATAAGAGAGAGTACAAACCAAATGAAAACTCTCTTGGAAAACTGTGAGGAGCAGCAGAAAGCTTTACAAGGAGAGCTAGCACATAAGGAAGCAGAAATAGAGCAGCTAAGAAGTGGAATGAGCAAGTTTGCTCAAGATGGAAAAGAAATGGCGCGTCTGAAATCACGAATTGAAGAGTATAAAGAAGAAGTTAAAGGACTTAACAAACGATTGGCCAATGCGGAAGATGATTGTAATGATAAAATTCAAACAATAGAAACGCAGAACAATCAAATAAAACAACGTATTGAAGCAGAGCTGAGTACAATTTCTGGTTTTGAGAGCGAAAGCGCAATGTCAGGTATGCCGCACACTGATAAGATTGAAATAGTAATTCAAAAGATTAGAGACCTAATGTCTGAGAAATAGTAATCACCTAATAATTGCTCAACAAAAGAAGTCAGCACATACTGCTGACTTCTTTTGTTATAAAGTTCTACTCACCATGACATTTTTTATATTTTTTACCTGAACCACAGGGGCAAGGATCATTGCGACCTACTTTATGAGCAGATCGCGCCTCTTCTTGTTTGACAACGGGTGATCCACCAGGATTTTCAGACGGAGCACTAAAATTCATATGATCAAGCTCGCGCTCACGTTTTTGTTCAAGCTCAGCTTGATCAAACCGGTCAAGATTAAGATGAAAGAGATGGTGTACTACAGTGCGTCTAATGTCTTGTAACATATCTTGAAACATCTCAAATGATTCACGCTTATATTCAATAAGTGGATTTTTTTGACTATAGCCCCGGAGTCCGATGCCTTCCTTTAAATGATCCAAGTTAAGCATATGCTGTTTCCATGCTTGGTCTATGGCTTCTAGGAGTAGCCATTTTTCTGCATTGCGAATAACATCATGTGGTCGTTGATCGCGGTAGAGAGTATATTTTCCTAATATGAAATTACCAAGATTGCTTGTCAATGAGGCTTGATCGCGTATTGGCATAGATGAACTTTTAATTTCTTCAGAGGTAATGCCGGTAATAGCAGTTACTTCTTGTGCCACTTGTTCGAACTGTTCCGTTGTTACGATTCGTGCTGAGCAATAATGAGAGACGATATTTTCTACTGATTGGAAAATGAGGTCTCGTACGAGATCGAATAACTGTTCATTGCCTTCGAGTACAGCGCGACGGTAGCGATAAATAACAATACGTTGTTGATTGAGAACATCATCGTATTCCAGTAAATGTTTACGATATTCAAAGTTCTGCTTTTCAACACGCTCTTGTGACCATTCAATTACCTTAGAAACTGAGCGATCATCAATGACTTCATCCTCTTTCATGCCAAAACGTATCATGTAACTTTTGAGGCGCTCACCGGCAAATCGACGAATAAGATCGTCTTCGAGCGAAATATAAAAGCGGGACTCACCAGGATCGCCTTGACGGCCAGATCGACCACGTAACTGATTATCAATGCGGCGACTTTCATGTCGTTCAGTACCAAGAATATACAAACCACCTGCAGTAACTGACTCGGGAGTTAGCTTAATATCAGTGCCGCGGCCTGCCATATTGGTTGCAATAGTAATACGGCCTGGCTCACCAGCATGTGCAACTATTTCTGCTTCACGGGCATGGTTTTTAGCATTAAGGACATCATGGACAATGCCATGTGCCATTAATACTGCACTGAGTTGCTCGGAGCGTTCAATAGCAACAGTACCGATCAATACTGGTTGCATTTTTTTATGACGTTCTTTAACGTCAGTTATAATTGCTTCATATTTTGCTTTGTTAGTCAAAAAGATGAGATCGGATTTATCAGTTCTGATCATTAATTGGTTGGTTGGTACTGATACAACATCGAGCTTATAGATTTTATAAAATTCTTCAGATTCTGTCATAGCCGTACCGGTCATGCCAGCAAGCTTTTTGTATAGCCTAAAATAGTTTTGTAAGGTGATCGAAGCGAGTGTTTGGCTTTCTTTTTCTATCTCAACGCGTTCTTTTGCTTCAATTGCTTGATGTAACCCATCACTATAGCGACGCCCAGGCAGCATGCGGCCAGTAAATTCATCAACAATAAGTACTTCGCCGTCTTTGACTACATAATCAACATCACGCTTGAAAAGCACATGTGAGCGCAACGCCTGTTGAATGTGGTGCAATAGATTAAGATGCTCAATCGCATATAAATTGGTGACATTGAGTGCTTGTTCAACCTTGTCATTGCCCATTTCAGTGAGTTGTACGGTGCGTGCTTTTTCATCAACATCGTAATCAGTTTCACGGGTCAATCTACGTACGGCTTGATCAGCAACAATGTACAAACGGCTTTCTTCATCAGTGGCGCCAGAAATAATAAGGGGTGTACGTGCTTCGTCGATTAAGATAGAATCGACTTCATCTACAATGGCATAATTCAATTCACGCTGCACATAATCTTCAAGCCGGAATTTCATGTTATCGCGCAGATAGTCAAAACCGAACTGACTATTGGTGCCGTATAAAATATCAGCAGCGTATTCACGTTTGCGCTCATTGTCATTCATATCATGTTGCAAACAGCCTACGGTTAAGCCTAAAAAATTAAAGATTGGGCTCATCCATTGTGCATCACGACGTGCTAAATAATCGTTTACCGTTACCAGGTGAACGCCTTTACCTTCAAGAGCATTAAGATAGAGTGGTAATGTTGAGGTGAGTGTTTTACCTTCACCAGTTTTCATTTCAGAAATTTTGCCTTGGTGTAATACAATACCACCCATGAGCTGCACATCAAAATGCCGTTGACCAATGCATCGTTTTGATGTCTCACGTACGACGGCGTATGCTTCAGGCAAAATATCATTGAGTTTTTTTCCTTGAGATAACTGTTCACGGAATTGATTTGTCTTTGCTGCTAACTCAGTATCGGTTAGTGAACTTATAAGTGGTTCAAATGAGTTAATTTTTTCAATCAATGGCTGCAGTTGTCGTAGTTGCCGAGCATTGTTTGTTCCTAAAATAAGAGCCAATATGCGCGCAATCATCAAGAATCCTTATTTTCTGGGGACATATGTATTGGTGCTAAAGTTTTTCTGAGTAGATCTAACTAATACATCAAATGTATCATAAAAGCGATAACGGCTCAACTGATGTACCTAAGTGCCTTATCAACGATTTTTATGATTAGATGAGAGTTATCACCGTCATTTGTCGTTGATTTGTTTTGTGGGCACGGTAAGAGAAAAAACGACCATCACACAGAGTGCACGCATTATAATCAAAATTCATAGCAGTGGGCGCTACGCCTTGTTGGCATAAAAGATGGGTATTAAAAAGGGCTAAATCAAAAAAAAACAGATTATTTTTTTGATGAACAGATGCGCTCATAGCAGCTGGACTTAGCTGGTCAACCAAATCAGGCCCCACTTGATAGCAACATGCTTTGGCAGCCGGACCAAAAAAAATACGTACTTGAGTAGGATCTGTTTTATATTGTTGTTGCATGTCATTAAGCATAGTGATTGCAATACCGGCAAATGAGCCCCGCCATCCGGCATGCGCGATACCCACGGCTGGTGTTTTTTGATCAACTATTAATAATGGTAGACAGTCTGCTGACATGACGCCTAACCCCAGAGAACGTTCAGCGGTAATCAAATAGTCTCCCTCAAAATGAAATGGCCGCAATGTGCGGGCATTTTGCTTGGTAATGGCATGCCCCTGTGTGCCATGCGCTTGATGGGCAAATAGCAATATGGATACGTTGAGATTGGTGTGCACGTTGGTAAAAGGTGCCAGTTGGGCAAGTGAGCGAGTGGGATCAAGATTTAAATAAAAATCGGTAGTTACATTGTCAGTCCGAGTACCAAAATAGATTTGGTATGGATTCTCGTGATGATATACCATAAAAAATTGCAACCCTTCTTTTGTGGGTACAAAAAAGGGCACCCACAGGCGCCCTTTAACTAAGTGTGTTTAACTTTCTAGGCGAATAGTGACATCTATTTTTGGTTCTTCATAAAAAAAATTTGAAAAAAAACCAGCCTTTTGGCGTTGTTCTTTTTTGAGTAAACGTAACTCTTCTTCTTTTAGCTTATTATATTCCTGCATTTCCCGTGCTTGTTTTGCAACGGCTGCTGTTTGTGCTGCTTGTAATGCGAGTTGTTTTTCTTTGAGTGCTAACTTTTCCCGCGCAATGAGTTCTTTTTGGTAGGCAATTAATTCAGCGCTATACGCAGGATCTGAAGCGACAATACCCTTGATAAAAATTAATAGATTATACAGATTTGTTGATGAACTAACGCGGGTAAAATAGCGTGATGATGTGTGCTTGAGCGCGTCTTGCAGATTTCTTACGTCCCACTCAATTGTTTCTACAAAGTTTTTATAAGGATATTTTTTAACTGGTCGTGCCATTACAGCACCTTTAAGAAACCGTGATGCCATGCTTATGTCAGTAGTGTAATGAGTGGCAATGTGTAGTTCGTGGTCATAATATTCTCTGAGTGATATTTCAGTTTCATATAAAGTAAAATAATCTTTGTGATAAACAAAAAACTCATGAAGAAATTCTATTTTTGGGAGAAATTCGTCAATTTTTACTACGAGTTCTTGCATCTCTGTGCATTGCTGTTTATCAGCGTGGTCGCTGCCTTTTGCACGCAGTTTGCGTATGCGTTCATTGAGTGTTTTATGAGTATCATTCAAGTGACGTACTGATTCTGATAAAGAATAAATCAAAGAGTGGCCGTTCTGAAATTTGCATTGTGCTAAGCGAAGTAAGGTATCTTCATCTACCGATTGAATAGTACCTGCTTGAGTTCTTAATTTAGTAGGAATTTGAACATGCACGTTTTCAAAGCAAAACATGAGATCTTGATGTTGTTTTTGTGCTTGAGCAAGAGTGTCATGTGCGTTATTAATAATAGTTTCGTTTGATGTTTCAAACCAACCATAGGCTACCCCCAGGCCAATGCCGGCCGCGATAGTACCACCAACAACAAGAAGCGCACCACCAAGCAGTGTTTCATCAGACCATTTAGTGTGGGTGATTTGTGATGTAAGTAATAGAGTTATCATGCTGATTGAAAGAAGATGTTTTTTTTGAGTAACAACCATAGGAACCCCCCCTGGTTAATTGATTATATCTCTCTTACGATTCTCTTAGTATTGCAAAAAATGATTAAAAGTGCAAAATGCATCAATTTTGAATAGAGTTTTTTTGCGGTATTTTTGTGCATATATTAATCATTTCAATATCTCCGCGATCCAATGCCATGCGTGCCGCGCTACCACTAATGCCTGGGTTGTCATGGGCGTTTAACTCTACTAGTAATTGTGCGATGAGTTTTTTATTGTCTTGTACGGCAAAAAAAATGGGTGTATCTCCCAACGTGTTGCCCAAATTGGGATCGGCAGGATCTTGGTGTTTCTCTCGAGGAGTACTTTGCTTACGTGCTGGTGGTTGGCATAAGAGTCTTATAATTTTGCAGCCGAGATTTTGATCGGTAAGGCGAACGGCAAGGTGTAATGGTCGCCAGCCAATATGGTTTGGACTATTGAGCGAAGCGCCATGGTACATCAGATATTGGATGGTATTATACAGACCAAGCCGTACTGCTTCATGGAGTGGATAATAGAGATATGTAATAGACTCTGACTTACGAATCAAAGTTGGAAACATCTGTTGAAAGAGTGTTTTTTTTATTTTTAAAGCTCTGGCATCATCATGGACAGGAGAATAGATTAAACGATTATACAGTTGCAACTCTTGTGTATGGGGCTTATAAACAATTTTTTCACTTGCCTGTATCGTGATAATAATGGTAGAAATAGACAATATAATGAGATTAAACGGGATTTTTTTAGGCATAAGAAACTCTTTCTTTTGCAAATGCTCGTATAAACTCTTTCCTAGTTATCGTTTTTATCCTACGCTATACGCAAGTAGTATATAGAAATATCAAAAAAAGGAGACAAAATAATGACTTATCTTACTACAAAGCTAACTCTTACCGTTATGATTTTTGCCTTGTCTGCTGGGTGCCTGCGTGCATCTGATGACAAAGGGGCATTGCTGTTTTTTTTGCTTGAACGAAATAATGTGCATATCGAAAAATATTCAATTGCCGATATACAAGAGCATGCAGTAATAACTAAAGCAAATGATACGCAGCATTGTTTAGCAACGATCAAATTAGGAGAACGTGGTACAAAGCTTGGATTAATTGGTTGGGATGGTAAAACTCCTGAATGTATAAAAGTAACATTTCAAACAGCTAAAGGCTTCTTTTGTTACTGCATAAATTGGCTACGTTTACTTGGTCAACACATTAAAACTAGTAATGCTATCCGTTTTATTCCTGGAACATTCTCAGTTGTCGAATATCAGAATAATGTATTGCTAGAACAACAAGTGTGCAAAACACAAATAGTTCTTAATACTAGTGAAATAGTAGGCATGCATGACATAACCTGCTATTTTGAGCGATCATTTAAACAAGCATGTATATTGTATGTTCCTGAATTTGATGAAAGCCAGTGTGAGACAAAAAAAGTTGTTACTAAGGATGACTTAATCGATCTTCTTCTTATGCAAATCGAAGATTATGAGATACAACAACAGCAAAAGGAAATAACGCTCAACAATACTGAAAGCATGGTATCTGATACAGTATCTTATGCAACATGTGCTCAATCAACGAGTGTGCATGAGGTAAAAAACCCAATCTATATAGAGTGGCCACAAAAGGCATGTTCCTATTGTTGTACAAAATTAATGGCAGCAATAACTTATTTAAAAGAGCTTATTAATATATAAGCGGCAATTGAAAAAAAGATGAAACATGGTACCTTTTTATGATTATCCCTATCATAGTTCTATAGGCACCATGAATTTTAAAATGTATTTTTTGTTGTTTTTTTTAGGGACACATCTATTTTTACCCATGCAAGCTATTGGTCTTGATTTTGACCAGGAACAAATGGAGCTTACTGAATGGGCACCTGAGATTGAATATAAACCGATGCATCCCTTAAAAGAGAAAGCGCTCAGAATCCTTAAGAAAATTTTTATACCACTGATGATGTTCGGCATTAATGCTAAGCAACAAATGTATCGGTTTGTAGAGTGGACAAAAATCAAGGTAAATAAATTATTTGCACGCATGATAGTAATGAGAAATCGAATTGTAAACTCCATGCAATCACATCAGTCAACATGAACAACAATAAACATCTGTTTGCCTTTTATTATGCAGAACTATCATTGTTAAAACAGCAATTATTACCGAATGCACAGTTGTTTCTTGATGATAAAGAATTATATCATCGCATTGTTAAAGTATTGCGCATAGCGCCTGGTGAGCAGATTACTTTGTTTGATAGACATATTAATACCATAACGCAGCTCAATACCATCGATAAAAAACATTTTTCTATTACGGTTATTTCTAAAGATAACAATAAATTGCCCCATCCCTCTATAACTATGTTTGTACCGATTTTAAAAAAAGAAGCACTTGAATTGGTGTTTTACGCAATGGTAGAAATGGGAGCAACTGAGTATCAATTAGTTATTACTCAAAAAGCAGCACGTGCTTGGGGTGGCCCCAAAGAGCATGAACGACTTCAAAAAATTATGATTGCTGCTGCAGAACAATCAAAGAACTTTGCTTTACCCATTACTCGTAGTAATCCACAGGTTCTAACCGATGTGTTGAGCTCTCTATCAATAACTCAGGGAAACTTCATTTTTCTTGATCCTGATGGGCAGTTGCTTATTGCAGATCTTAATAACAATACATTTAAGGCCTCGCTACCATATTATCTTTTTTTTGGTCCAGAAGGTGATTTGACTTCACAAGAAAAAAAACTCCTTGGTCAACACAAATTCCAGTTTTACCGGCTTACACCAACTATCTTACGCTCGTGGCAGGCAGCAAGCTTAGGGCTTGGCATCTTGCGCTCTTTATGATTCATTATTGATTTTTTTATTACTCTATGACTAGTCTGTTAAAAGGTTAACAGAGCTTAGACGGAGCAGTCATGAAACAAAAAAAATATGATCTATGGATAGTTTTGGGATCACTGGTGTTATTTGGATTTGGTGTAGGGCTGCTTCATGGAGACGAAAAGAATAATCAACTGAGTAATGCTTCTTTAGTTTCTGGTATTTCACCAAATAAAGTAATAAATGAGTTAGAAGGATTGCTTGATTCGCGAAGCGTACAAAAGGTAGCATTAATATTGACGCAATTCTCATCATCAGAAATGTTCACCGTTTTAAAAAAAATTTTAGATAATCCTACATCATTATTAACTCACAGTGATAAAATTGAGCTCGTTTGTGCCCTGGTAACAGAACTTGAGCGTCAAGAGAATACGGTGATATCATTATTCGATCAACTCTACATTCGACCGGCTCTCTTTACTGAGTCTCCACCCTTATTATTTGTTATAGCTCATACCTATTATGATCAATTGCTGCCGCGGCTTGTAAGTTATTTAGAACAAAAAGGGAAAACGCAGTCGGTCATTCGCCAGATGGTGGAGCAAGCGCTTCAATATGCTATTGAGCACAATAACTTTGCAACAGTTATACGGCTGATTAACCGCCAGTTACCATTATCTTCTGAGCAGAAAAATGAACTTTTATGGTATGTAGTAGACCATGATAAAAATCCACTATTAATACCAGTATTAAAAAAGTTTGGTGCTGATCCTGATACTATTATTAATGGTCGGACTCCTTTATTAGTAGCTGTTGCACATAATAATAAACGCATGGTTGTTGAATTGATCAATGCCGGTGCTACCGTTAACAAAGTGGCTAGTCTTGAGCATGGCACGGCTTTACAAGAGGCTCTATCGCGAAAAAATACGCCAATTGAAATGGAGTTGCGTAAACATGGTGCTCGCGAATAATTAAGTCAAGCAATAAGTATGCTTAAGATAGAGGGGTGATAATTGAGCCATTATCTTGTTGTGTGTTTGCCATTGTTTAAAGGCGGTGCTTCCCAAGTAGGCGAGGGATGGATACTGGGGTGTTGGGTGTGAGATAGCCAAACGATTTGGCAATGCCTGTTGTAAAAGAGCCTGGTGCATGCCCACGGCATTTCCCATAATGCGAATGATACCCTGAGGAAACTGAGTTGCTGCCAAGGTAATAAAATCTCGTATAGATACATATCCTTTTTTTATTACTGATGATTTTTGCATAAATGCATAATAAACGTCATTATTAAATGCATTCCAAATCAATGCTGTCTGAGTAAACTGTTCATCATAAAATTCTTGGGCAAATACTTCTAGACCGTCGACAGCGACTAATGGTTTTGTGCTTGCAAAAGCAATGCCATTTATTGTTGCTAACAGAGCGCGAAGAGTAGTGTAAGGTGCGGGGCCCACATTGGCAGCTATAAATAAAATATCAGCTAAACAACTGTTATGTTTATAAAGGAGAGTTTGTAGTAAAGGGATACTATTTTTACTGATATATAATTTATCATCAGTAATTGAATCAATTAGTTTATTGCCATGAAATAGGCCTACGCTTACTGTTTCATAGGTGTTTGAAATGAGAATAAAAGAATCCATACTATGTTAATTTCGATTTCGACTTTTTTGTTGTTGATAAAAAATACTAAAGGTGTCAAATTCGATGTTTTTTTCTTTTTTGAGTACGACCTTTCCGCAGTTGAGACATTTCCATCCATCAAAATTTAAAAAATGATCAAAAAAAGACTGCAAAACCATCAGCCCTCCGCAACGTTTGCATTTCATTATACCACTCCTTTTTTATGTGTGGTTGAAATTTTTTCATTCCTTAATATTTTACTATAGCATAAAAAGATAAGAGAAAATCAACTGCCAAAAAAAGACGAATTGACCAATGATTTTTAAAAAAGCCTTGAAATACCGCAAAACTAGTTGTTAGTCATCCAGTGTAGTTTCATACTCGCGAGTGTACGTCAAATAACTTTCAAGGATGTATGCCGCTGCTACTGAATGACTTTTTATTTTTTCTTCTTTGGACATTATTTTTTTACCATGAGCAGCACGTTTACTACTTAAACGTTCATCCCACAAAATCCATTGTTTTGTTGGATAGAGCAGTTCTAATTCTTTTTTACTATTGGCAACTTTTTTAGTTTGTTCGCTTTCAGTCCCGCGCATGGTTCGTGGATAGCCAATGACAATACGTTCGATTGATTCACTAGTAAAAATTTCATTTAAAAAATGAGTCAATTGATCGGTCGCTACGGTACGATAAGGACGTGAAAAAGTACCAGATGGATCAGAAATGGCTGATCCAGTCCATGCATCACCAATGTCGAGGGCTAATGTCTTCATAGATAATTTACCTTTTTCCTATACATGATAGAGTTGAGTATGCTTTATACACCAGTTTAACACAGGTATGAACTCTCCATAAAGATCGACAAAGGAAAAATGTATGGATCTTGTATTGTTATTTTCTCACTTGGCTGATGTAATTTTGGGATGGCCTCTTATTATTTATGTAATTTGTATTGGTATTATCTGCACGGTATTATTTCGTTTTATACAAATTCGTTACTTCGCAAAAGCATGGCAATGGACACTAAAACCTTCAAAAGCAGAAATGACAACTGCTACTCATGCTGACATGTCGCCTTTACAAGCGTTTATTAATACGCTCAATATTAGTGTGGGTAACGGAAGTTTAGCCGGCATGGCAACTGCTGTTTACTCAGGGGGTCCGGGGGCTGCTTTATGGGTGGTGATAATTAGCATATTATTAATGGCAGTACGCTATGCTGAAGTATATTTGGCAAGTTATTTTGCCGCCAAAAAACCAGGGCATTATGGTATTGGTGGACCTATGCTGTATCTGCGTTCTGCTATAGGTGGAAAATATTTGGCATATGCCTATGCTTTTTTATGTGCATTGTTTGGATTTGCTATGGCAAGTATCATGCAAAGCAATTCAATACGACTGACCGTAGAACGCACTTGGCATATTCCCCCTTATCTCATTGGTGCTCTTTTGATGATTTTCTTGGGATATGTGGTAATTGGTGGTGCACAACGAGTAGTAGCAATATCAGAAAAATTGGTCCCAATCAAAGTTGGTGTTTTTTTTGTCTCGAGCTTTATCATTTTAATCTATCATTTTAGAGAAATTGTTCCTGCGCTCAAATTAATCATCACGAGTGGACTCTCATCACAGGCAATTCTTGGTGGTGTTGCTGGTTATACAGTACAACAGGCGATGCGTTTTGGTATGGTTCGTTCTATCAATGCTACTGAATCAGGTTTGGGTACTGCAGCGATTTTTTTTGGCGGTACCAAAAGTACTACACCGGTAAAAGATAGTATCATGACCATGTTAAGCACATTCGTGAGTATGTGCGTATGCTTTTTAGTTGCATTGTGCATCGTTGCCAGCGGTGTATGGAATAATGGTTTACAAAGCACTGCATTGACCAGTTCTGCCTATGAAACAGTCTTTGGTTCTATTGGCCAATGGATTGTGACCTTTTTGTCTATCACCTTTGGTGTAGGGGTCATGGTGTCATATGTCTACATTACTCGTGAATCATGGTTAACCGTAACGGGTGGTCGGTTTGTTGCTCTCTTTGGTGTTTTATATGCAGCTTCTGCATTTGCCGGGGCCTTGATGGATGTTGGCCTGGTCTGGGCAATTGCTGATTGGATTAATGGTGGGCTTTTGCTCATAAACTTATTTGGTATTTTATGTTTGTTGCCATTAATTCTTGCTGGCTTAAGAGAATTTGAAAAAAAACAATCATATTCAAGAAATTAAACATACATTAGCACTATGTTACCACTACAATTTCCCGTTACTAGTCACACTAAACATGTTGGCCCTGGATCAACTTTTGTTGCCGTTAATGGACAAAAAGAGCAGGGCATTACCTACATTCCGCAAGCACTCCAGCACGGGGCGACTACCATTGTCGTCGCACAGGACGATCAGATACCTACACCAGTGGTTGAACTCATTAATATAAGTGGTGCCTGCTTGGTGCGTGTTGAAAATCCACGATTAGTTCTTGCACAACTGAGTGCGTTGGCTGCTGGATTTCCTGCTAACAAGTTAAAAATTATTGCGGTGACGGGAACTAAAGGTAAAACAACAACCAGTTGGATTTTAGCACATCTGTTTAAAACAGCTGGTTATAAAACGGCACTGTTAAGCACGGCAAGAAATCGTATCTTAGATCAAGAATTACCAACTGAGCTCACCACGCCACAACCTGATTATATTCATGTGTTTTTAAAACAATGTGTTGCCGTGGGAGTAGAATGGGTAATCATGGAAGTGGCAGCTCAAGCTGTCTCATTGCATCGCGTTGCGGGAATAGAATTTGATGGCGTTATTTTTACCAACTTTAGTCCTACTCATGGAGAATTCTATTCACATATGCATGATTATTTTATTGCAAAATGTGGCGTACTTGCACAAGTAAAAAAAAATGCGCCGATTGTTTTGAATGGTGATGACGCTCAGGTGGCCCAATTGGTTGGCCAGTATCCACAAAGCATTACTATTAGTGCTCAGGATACTACCGCTTCCATCTATGTAATGCCTGCACTATCAGAAGGAACTGGTATTGCCTGGAGGCACCGGCAACAGGGAATGCTCTATGATTTTTCGTGTCCAGCATTAGTAGGTGAATTTAATAGATACAATTTAAGTGCCGCAGCTGCACTTGCGTGTGCCTGTGGTGTTACCTTTAATGCAATGAGCAAGGCATTTGCTTCATTTAAAGGTGTGCCTGGTAGACTAGAGCGTTACCAATTGCCTAATAGCGCATCTTGTTTTATTGATTACGCGCATACACCATCGTCATTTGGAGCAGTTCTTCCTCTATTAAAATCTCTCACTGATAACTTAATTGTAGTGTTTGGTGCTGGTGGTGACCGTGACCGAACCATGCGACCCGCTATGGGTGCTATTGCGGTACAGATTGCTGACCATGTTATATTGACAACTGATAATCCACGCTCAGAAAAAGCAGAAGATATTTGTGCGCAGATTGTAGCAGGGGTGCCTAGTACACAGATGCATAAAGTTATTATAGAACTTGATCGAGAAGCTGCTATTAAAAAAGCATATCGAGAAAGTACCCCGACAACTATTATTGCATTACTAGGTAAAGGTCCTGATGAATACCAACAATTTGGTACAACCAAAATTCCTTTTAGTGAACGTGCTATTGTGCAAGCATTATAGGTAACTAGTAACGCCAATGAAAAAATAGTAAGAAACGTAATGATTTTTTCGGGTAAAAGGGATAGGTATTCTTTACAAATCTTACAATAACGATTACTCTAATTTCTAAGTTATTTCCCATCATTTTTTGACAAAAAATTATATTTTTCATAACGAGGTGTACTACATGCAGATAGGTTATTTTGTTGCGGCCATGATTGGCGCGTCTCTTTTTGGGATGTGTGTTGTTGGTCTGTTATTTAATTTAATACGGGCAAGTAAGATTGATGATGCAAAAGCAGGTCGCATTGCTGCTGCCATTAAATCTGGTGCTATGACCTTTTTGGCAGAAGAGTACAAGATTATAGGACTTGTTGTTTTGTTATCAGCAATCATCATAGGAATATTTTTCGGGCTTATTTCAGCAGTTTTTTTTATTTTTGGGTCTATTCTTTCTATGGTGACTGGCCTTATTGGTATGAGCGCTGCTACACAAGCTAATGTGCGTACCACATTGGCAGCTCGTAATAAAGGGGAACATGCAGCATTTCAAATGGCTTTTTTTGGTGGCGGTGTAATGGGATTTGCTGTTGCAAGTTTTGGGTTACTTGGCATGGGTATTATTTTTTACCTCTTTAGTGATAATCCTAACTTTGTAATAATTTTGACCTGTTTTAGCATTGGTGCTTCTTTAGTTGCATTTTTTGCTCGTGTTGGCGGTGGCATTTTTACCAAATCAGCTGATGTTGGTGCTGATTTGGTTGGTAAAATTGAAGAGGGTATTCCTGAAGATGATCCACGTAATCCAGCAGTTATTGCAGACAATGTAGGAGACTGCGTTGGTGATACAGCTGGCATGGGTGCCGATATTTATGAATCATACGTTGGAGCTATGGTTGCTTCTATTATTTTAGCAACTACTATGTACGGCCAAAATCTTGTTTATCTAACAATGCCAGTAATACTAGCGGTGATTGGTCTTTTTGGATCAGTAGCTGGGCTTCTAGTAAACTCTGTATTACGTTTAGAGCCAGCAGCAATGTTACGCAATGCAACGTACGTTGCGATTGCTTTTTTGCTTCTCGGTTCATATATCTATATGTCTCTTATGGGTATTGAGCAAGCGCTTTTTGTAGCGGTACTTCTTGGCTGCTTAGCGGGAATTCTGGTTGGTTTAATTACTGAATATTATACCGGTGGTACCCCCGTGCGAAAAGTTGCTGAAAGCGCGCGTTCTGGTGCGGCAACTAATTTGATTTATGGATTATCTGTTGGTATGGAATCAACAGCGGCACCAGTAGTATTGCTTGCACTGATTGTATTGCTTGCATATACCTATGGTGGCGGTTTATTTGGTGTTTCTTTATCGGCTGTTTCCATGCTTGCAACGGTAGGTATTACTATGACAGTAGATGCGTATGGTCCTATTGCTGACAATGCTGGCGGCATTTCTGAAATGGCTGGCTTTGGCCAAGGGGTACGCAAGATTACCGATAAATTAGATGCATTAGGCAATACAACTGCTGCAATGGGTAAAGGATTTGCAATTGGTTCTGCATTGTTAACGGCTCTTGCTATGTTTAATGCGTATGCAAAAGAAGCTCATATTGCTTTTCTTGATATTTTAGATCCCTATATTTTGGTTGGTGTATTTATTGGTTCTATTATGCCGTTTGTTGTTTCTGCGCTTACCATGCGTTCAGTGGGCAGTGCAGCATTGAAAATGGTTATGGAAGTTCGTCGCCAATTTAGAGAGATACCTGGTCTCATGGAAGGAAAAGCTGAGCCCGATTACACACGTTGTATTGCTATTAGCACACAAGCAGCGCTCAAAGAAATGATTTTACCTGGTGTACTGACGGTAGCGTTGCCTGTCATAATTCGCTTTAGCTTGGGTAAAGAGGCCTTAGGCGGTATGCTTGTGGGTGCAACATTAGTTGGTGTGTTGCTTGCTCTTATGATGGCCAATGGTGGCGGTGCCTGGGATAATGCGAAAAAATATATCGAAGCGGGTCATTTTGGTGGCAAAGGATCTGATGCCCACAAAGCAGCGGTTGTTGGCGATACGGTAGGAGACCCATTTAAAGATACCTCCGGTCCTGCGCTTAATATTTTGATTAAGCTGATGTCGGTTGTTTCATTATTGCTTGTGTTATAATCGGTAATAATAAAAAAAATAAAAAATCCTCGTGATTATCACGAGGATTTTTTATTTTTTCATGATATAAAAAGACTAAAAAATACCAACTTTTATATACGTGGAATTAATTGTATTATCAGTTCTGTATGCTACAATAAAAAAGAATATATTCTCTAGTATTAGGAACATATCTTTTGAAAACATTTGACCCTAAAAAAACTATTTTTTTAATAGACGGTTCATCATTTTTATACCGGGCCTATTATGGCGTGCGGCCATTGCACACTACTAAAGGTATACCGGTCCAAGCAGTCTTTAGTTTTTGTCGTATTATTAAAAGACTTATCGATACTTTTTCACCCGCTTACTTGAGCATTGTATGGGATAGCAAAGGTAAGACTACTCGGCATGAAATGTATCAGGATTATAAAGCAACGCGGCAAGCGCCACCGAGTGATTTATTTGAACAAAAAAAATTGATAGTGCATTTTGCAGATATTGTCGGCATTAAACAAATTCAGCAACAAGGAATAGAAGCTGATGATATTCTTTATTCACTAGCAAAAGAAAGAACAGCAGAAGGTAATACGGTCGTATTGGTTACTTCAGATAAAGATATGGGCCAAGCGATCAATGATCATATTTTGCTCTATGATGCGTTTAAAGATGCGTTTGTTGATACTGCTGCATTTGAAGCCAAATATGGGTTTTTACCAGAAAAATTACCATTTTATTTTGCGTTGCTTGGAGATACTTCTGATAATATTCCTGGGGTAAAAGGTATTGGAGACAAAGGGGCTACTGAGCTTGTAAAAGAATTTGCCTCGCTGGAAGATTTATATAATAACCTGGATAAAGTTGCCAAACAGCGAACGCGCATTGCATTAGAAACAAATAAACAAAACGCTTTTTTAAGTTATCAATTATTTTTG
>Ga0364920_10211_pt1 | contig 16448 bp, 16 predicted proteins | sample SorcelJu500001C8_FD_206961 | JGI IMG/M metagenome (GOLD analysis project Ga0364920, IMG submission 206961) | Enriched cells from Trout Bog Lake Hypolimnion, Wisconsin, USA - BchlTB.June20.5000.01.C8 | ecosystem: Environmental > Aquatic > Freshwater > Lake > Hypolimnion/Profundal zone | place: USA...
AAATTGAACCGTGTTGATGCATTAATCGGACAGATGTTCCCGGTGGATGCGAATGAACAGAAAAATAGCTACTTGACGCAATCTTCTCGCAAAGATCATGCATAGACTTAAGTCATTGAAAGGCTGGAAGTCAGTTAAGTTTCCGGTTCCTTATCCGCCGCAGAGTGGTTCTTCAATAACAATAAAAATTTCAGAAGTGCACCAATACCAGCCGGATATGGCAATGGTGTCTTTCATCCCAGCGAGGAGACAATGTAATGAGAGCAACAGATCCGCAATGGTACGAGTTCGGCGGTGCGCAGAGAATGCTGATTTGGGTCGCCCGAAGCATTTTAATGGTGGCGATAATGAGCACTTCGTCGCATGCCCTGGCTTACCAATCTCCGGTGGATGTGCCGGCCTTGCCCAGCAAGCTCGCGTCAGTCACTCCTCTTCTGGCCGTTGCCCGTGCGGGCGATCGTCTTGTGGCGGTGGGTTTGCGCGGCCATATCGTTTACTCAGACGATCAGGGTAAGAGCTGGATACAGGCACAGGTTCCAGTCAGCAGCGATCTGGTTGCCATTTCTTTTCCTTCGGCAAAAAACGGCTGGGCAACGGGTCACGAAGGTGTGGTACTGCACACCGGCGATGGTGGTGCAACTTGGGTAAAGCAGTTGGATGGAGCCCTGGCCAGCGAAATTACCGCACGCTATTATGCCAATCCCAAGTCCGGGGCCTCGGGTGCAGATTTTGAACGTGCCTCCCGTCAGGCCAAGGCCATTGCTGCTGAAGGCGACACGCAGTCGTTGCTTGATATTCGTTTTGAAAATGACAAATCCGGCTTTGTAGTTGGAACCTTTAACCGGATATTTCATACCGATGACGGCGGTAAAACCTGGGCTCCCTGGATGGATCGCACAGACAATCCGCAGGAGCTGCACTTTTACTCGATCCAAATCGATGGCCATGACACCTACCTTGCAGGGGAGCGGGGAATGGTTTGGCGACTTGATCCGGTGAAACAGCGCTTTGTCGCAATCCAGACTCCCTACAACGGCACGCTGTTTGGACTGCTGGCGGACGGTGATGATGTATTTGCATACGGTATGCGCGGCAGTCTGCTGCGCGGCCGCAATCACGGCACGCAGTGGGAGAAATTGAGTTCGGGTACCACTGCCGGCATCAGTGGTGCAGTCGTATTGGCAGACGGGCGTATCGCCATTGTGACTCAGGCGGGCGAGTTCCGCATCAGCAGCGACCTGGGTGTGACGTTCAATCCACTGCATACGCTGCAGCCAATGCCGTATTACGGTATCGCCACAGCGTTTGGCGGCAAGCTGGTTGTGGTGGGAATTAATGGCGTAGAAATCGAATCGATTCCCTGATGGATGCGTGCTGTACAGGCGTTAATTAAAATATTTGGTGAGGCTAAAAAGTGGAAAAAGATAATAATTTTCAGTCCATGGAGGTCATCTCTGACCGGACGAAATTTGACCCTTTGTCAGGCAATTTTCTGGAAAATTTAATATTCAACAACCGGCGTTGGATGATGCTCATCTGCCTGGCGCTGACCGTTTTTTTTGCGTTTCAGTTGCGTGGTCTGGTCGTTGGTGCCAGCTACGAAAAAATGTTGCCGCACGATAGTCCTTACATCAAAAATTATCTTGAGAATCGGGATCAATTACGTGGGCTTGGTGAGTCGATCCGGGTTGTGGTTGAAAATCCAAACGGGAATATTTTCGACCGTGACTACCTGAATGCGTTGGAAAAAATCAATGACGAGATTTTCCTTCTTCCCGGTGTCAATCGTGCCTGGATGAAGTCAATTTTTACACCTGTGGTGCGCTGGACTGAAGTGACTGAGGAAGGATTCGTCGGTGGGCCGGTGTTACCGGGCACGTTCAATGGCTCGCCCAAATCCATTGAGGAATTGCGTAGCAATATCGGGCGCGCCGGCGTTGTGGGCAGTCTGGTCGCTAACAATTTCAGGTCAAGCATGATCGTCGTCCCACTGATCGACAAGGGCGCAGACGGAAAGCCAATCGACTACTACGCATTCTCGGCCAAGATCGAAGAAATTCGGGCAAAATACAGCTCACAGCAAGGCGCCGGACCGGGAGTTGCCAGAGTCAACGTTTACATTATTGGCTTCGCTAAACTGGTTGGCGATCTGATTGACGGCTTGCAAAAAGTGATGACATTTTTCTTGGTGGCTGCGGCCGTGGCGAGTCTGGTCATTTTTCTTTATACCCGATGTATTCGCAGCACGGCCCTCGTACTTTTCTGTTCGCTGGTGGCAGTTTGTTGGCAACTGGGATTAGTGGTTCTCACTGGCAATGGCCTTGATCCTTTTTCGATTCTGGTGCCGTTTTTGGTGTTTGCCATCGGCGTCAGCCATGGCGCGCAAAAGATGAACGGGATCATGCAGGACGTGGCTCGTGGCACCCACAAGTGGATTGCTGCGCGCTACACCTTTCGTCGTCTGTTCATTGCAGGGATGACCGCGCTGCTTGCCGACGCGGTCGGCTTCGCAGTGCTGATGATTATCGACATTCCTGTCATTCGCGAATTGGCAATGATGGCCAGCCTGGGTGTTGGTGTATTGATTTTTACCAACCTGATTTTGCTGCCCGTCCTGCTCTCTTATGTCGGTGTCAGCCCTCGCGCCGCAAAGCGCAGCCTCAGGGATGAGCAGGATGAATCTGCCGATCGGGGTATCGGACGGATATGGACCTTTCTGGATCGCTTTACCGAACGACGCTGGGCAACCGGTGCTGTCGTTGTGGCGGTGATTTTGGGTGTGATTGGTTATGTGGTCAGTCTGGACATCAAGGTCGGTGACCTGGATGCTGGAGCACCGGAGCTGCGCGCCGATTCACGCTACAACAAGGATAACTCTTACATCACCGCAAATTATGGAATTTCCAGCGATGTCTTCGCCGTCATGGTGAAAACTGCTCCGGATAAATGTCGCACACCGGAAACGCTGACTGAAATAGATCGTCTCGGATGGGTACTGGCGCAAGTGCCAGGAGTTCAGAAAACAGAGTCAATGGCGGATGTCGTTCGTGCTTATACATCGGGATCCTTCGAGGGCAATCCAAAGTGGCTCACTATCAGCAGCAGCCAGACGTTGATCGATCCGCAGATTACCAATGCACTGGCTTGGAACAGTGAATTTCTGAACTCGGATTGTTCCTTGATGCCGGTATTGGCTTACCTGTCGGATCACAAGGCGGAGACGCTTGATCGCGTGGTTGCCGCTGCTCAAACCTTCGCTCAGCAACACGACACGGCCGATCGAAAATTTTTGCTTGCGGCAGGTAATGCCGGTGTGGATGCTGCTACCAATTTTGTCGTTGCCCAGGCCAACAGCACCATGCTGTATTACGTCTATGCCGCTGTCATCCTGTTGTGTTTGGTGACCTTTCGCAGTTGGCGTGCAGTTGTGGTCGCGTTATTGCCGCTGGTGCTGACATCCATTCTTGCGCAGGCATTGATGGTCAAGCTCGGACTCGGGGTCAAGGTTGCGACGCTCCCGGTCGTTGCGCTCGGAGTCGGGATCGGAGTCGATTATGCGCTGTATCTGCTCAGTGTTCAGTTGGCACAGCAACGCGCCGGCATGAGCCTGGGTGATGCCTATCGTCATGCGGTTGCATTTACCGGGAAAGTGGTCGGTTTGGTCGGGATCACCCTTGCTGCCGGTGTGGTGACCTGGGCGTGGTCACCGATCAAGTTCCAGGCTGATATGGGAATTCTTCTGACCTTTATGTTCATCTGGAACATGTTGGGGGCCCTGATTCTGATCCCGGCGTTGTCGTACTTCTTGCTCAGTGGTGTTGGCGCAAAGTCGTCTGGGACGATCGATGGCCGGAAGTTTGAAATAAACAGCAGCCTAAAGAATTAAAGCCTTTGAAAAAGGGTGCAGTACGACGGTGCAGGGTTCAATAACACCTGCTGCCGCGAACATTGATTGCCAAGGTGTTCTTGGTGACTAAAACAACGGGAGACGCAAGATGAAAAAGATAAATCGGTTCAAATCGTCGCAGATGGCGAAGGGGGTGCTTGCCGCAATGATGTTGTGGGGCGCTACGGGAACGGCAATGGCAGTCGAGTTGGACCTGGACAATCCAGATCTGAGCGTACGCTTTGATAACACGGTACGTTACAACGCTGGCTGGCGTATGCAAAGTCCCAAGACCGATCTGATTGCACCTACTTCTGGCATTTATGCTACCGAAGAGGAGTTCAGTAAAGGATCCATGGTCACCGACCGTGTCGATTTACTTTCCGAGCTGGATGTCATTTGGAAGAAAGACACCGGTTTCAGGGTCAGTGCCGCTGGTTGGTACGACGCAGTTTATGGAAAAACACAAGCTAACAACACCAATTTCGCCAGTGGAGTCTATCCGAGCGATGTCGAACGTTACTACGCAGGACCGTCAGGTGAGATCTTGGACGCTTTTGTGTTTACGAAGTTTAATCTGGGCGATGTACCGGTTAACGTCAAAGCGGGTCAGCACACTGTTTACTGGGGCGAGACACTGTTTTCTTTGGGTGATGGCGTCTCCTACAGCCAGTCTTATGCCGATTTGCGTAAGGCTCTGGCCACACCAGGTGCCGAAGCCAACGAAATTTTCAAGCCTTTGGACCAGGTATCATTCAGTGCCTCACTGACTCCAGAGTTTGAGATTATGGGCCAGTATTTTTTGAATTATAAGGAAGATTTATTTCCATTGGGCGGAACCTACTTCTCGCCAGCCGATTTCTTGACTTACACCGGCAATACGACAATAGCCCCAGGTGTGCTGGTCTGGAATGGCGTTCAGGACAGCAAGCTGAAAAAACATGGTGATTGGGGTCTGGGCGCCAAATGGCGGCCGGAATGGCTCAATGGCACCATCGGTATGTACTATCGGGAATTCACGCCGAAAAATGGCGGTGCACTGGTCGTGACCGGCAATCTTCCTGGCGTGTTTGCGGGAACTGCCCCTGCACTGATTGCCGGGCTTTATGTCGATCCTGATGCACCCAAGACCAAACTGACCGGATTAAGCCTGGGCAAGCAGTATTGGGGAATTTCATGGGGTATGGATGTCACCTATCGTCAGGATGCAACTCTGCCAGCCAAGACGTTTGGGATCATTGGACCTACCATCTACACCAGCGGGTGGGCACCAACCGGCGATGTTGCTACCGGCACCTTCAACGCGATTGCCTATGACGGTAAGCGTCCTTTCTGGGACTCTGCGGTATTTACCACCGAGTTTGCCTGGGACACTTTGATTAACGTCAAAACAAATCTGCAAAATTTCAATGGTCAGGCAACATGCTCCACCGGCGTCGCACTCAATCCAGGTGCGCCAAATCAGGGCGACTACGGTTGTGTCACCAGTTCCAGCTATGGCCTCAGCTTCCTGTTCGAGCCGAAGTGGTTCCAAGTCTTGCCCGGTACCGATGTTTCGACGCCGATTTTCTTCAGCGAAGGGCTGCATGGTAACTCGTCTGTTGCCGCCATTGCTCAGAATCACGACATGGGTTCCTATAGCGTGGGTGTAACAGCGGACGTTGGTGCTAAATAAAACTTCGCACTCAAATTTAATGGCAATCTCTACACGCGCAAAACCAACTCGGCTACTGGGGTTCCTTTCAGCAATGCTTCGTTAGGCGATTTCAGCGACAGGAACTGGCTGTCGTTAACAGCTAAGGTAACGTTTTGAAAAATGCAGCGTAACTTTTATAGATTATTGAGGAGTTTTACATGAAAAATATATTTAGATTGACTGCGGTGCTCATGGCGTCTGCATGTACTTTTTCCGCGGTGGCCGCAGTGACCGCTGAAGAAGCACAGCAGTTAGGCGGGCCCAAGCTGACACAGCTCGGCTCAGAAAAAGCCGGCAACAAGGAAGGGACGATCCCGGAGTATGCTGGGGTGGGACCGAAGGCACCGGCCGACTGGGATCCGAAGGACCCGGGCCGTCGACCCGATCCATACGGAGAAAAGCCCCTGTTCACGATTACCGCACAGAACGCGAACAAATATGCCGACAAGCTCGACGGTATGGCTGAGGTGTTCAAACGCTTTCCCAACTTCCGCATGGATGTCTACCCCAGTCATAGGAATTATGTAGCTCCAAAATACGTTCTTGATAATACGGTCAAGAACGCAACTGCATGCAAGACAATCAATAACGAGTTGATGCTGGACGGTTGCTATGGTGGTCTGCCGTTTCCAATCCCTAAGACCGGTAATCAGGCGATGTGGAATCATCTGATCGAATTTGAGTCGTTTTATTGGCAAGGCAAGACGGAAGCGTATGTGGTTCCAATGACGGGCAATGCCGTTTTAGTGGATTCGCAGTCAGGCATCGAGACTGTACCTTGGTACGATCCTGAAATGACCAGTCCTCGCCTTGCAAATGCGATCTACTGGCGTTACAAGTCAATGGATACCGGGCCTGCGCGCATGGCCGGAGGTCAGCTGATTCTGATTGATCCTGTTGATCAACTTGGTGTTGGCCGCCGAGCTTACTCGTACATTCCAGGGCAGCGCCGGGTCAAGTTGGCACCAGATCTGGCCTATGATACCCCGAGTCCTTATGCTGGTGGCTCGGCAACCATGGATGATGCCAAAGTTTTCCTGGGTGCTCTGGACCGGTTTGACTTCAAATTGATTGGCAAAAAGGAAAAGTACATCTATAACAATAATTATAAAATGACCGACAGTAAAGCCTGTAGCAGCGAAACGCTCTACTCTACCAAGGGCTTTCCAAATCCTGATTGCGTGCGCTGGGAACTGCACCGCGTGTGGGTAGTTGAGGCGACACTGAAAGCCGGTGCCCGTCACATTTACCACAAGCGTATCTTTTACTGGGATGAAGACAACTACATCGCTGGGCAGGCTGAGAACTACGACGCTGGCGGAAAACTGTATCGCATTATTAATAATGTCTACTATCCATTTTTTGAAACACCTGGGGGCACAGGTGGCGGTACTACAAATATGGATCTGCAGACCGGAATCTGGTCGTCTCAGGGTCTGACATCCTGTGCTGGCTGTGGCTGGTGGCCGGTAAATAAGAAGGTCGATCCAAATATCTTCTCGCCGGATGGTATGGCAGGTGCAGGGGTTCGATAACAGCGCAACATGGTTGTTACGAGAGCTTGATGCAAAAGTGTTTTTTTGGTTTCCTTGAATAAAAAACCTCTCCCTCTTGAAAAAGGGGGAGTTCGCAAAAAACGATTGGTGCCAAAACCATGCAAACTGTCAGTTTAAATAACGGCGTTGCCATGCCCGTCGTCGGTTTTGGTGTTTACCAGATTCCAGATGCGCAGGAGTGCACACGCTGTGTCATTGATGCGATCGAATCAGGGTATCGACTTATAGATACTGCGTCCGTGTACCTGAACGAAGCGGCTGTGGGACAGGGAATCAGACAGGTCAATATGTCCAGGGATCAGTTGTTTGTGACATCCAAACTTTGGGTTCAGCACACAGGCTACGAGAAGACCACCAAGGCCATCGAGAACTCGTTATCCCGTATGCAGCTCGATTACCTTGATTTATATCTGATACACCAGCCATTCGGAGATGTTCATGGGTCTTGGCGTGCCATGGAAGATGCTTGCCGGGCAGGTAAATTGCGATCCATAGGTGTGAGCAACTTCCATCCCGACAGACTGATGGATGTCACCGTTTTCAATGAAATAAAGCCCGCAGTAAATCAAATTGAAATCAATCCGTTCCTGCAGCAAGAGGAAAGCGTAAAGTTCATGAAGGAGCTTGGCGTACAGGCACAAGCGTGGGCGCCCTTTGCCGAAGGACGAAACAATCTGTTCCAGAATGAAGTGCTGTTATCTATTGCCGTCAAACACGGAAAGACTGTTGCCCAAGTCGTGTTGCGGTGGGTTATACAACGCGGAATTGTTGCATTGGCCAAGTCCGTCCGGAAAGAAAGAATGGCTGAAAATCTGGCCATATTCGATTTTCAGTTGGATGCAAGCGACAATGCGTTGATTTCCAAGCTCGAAACCGGAGCCAGCACCTTTTTTTCGCATCATGACCCTGCCATGGTCAAGTGGATGAGCGAGCGTAAGCTGAAGATTTAATGATCATTTCCTCGTTTTGATAGACGTATATTTAAGGTACTGGCACCTATGACGCACCTTTTCGGTGTTTGGGTGATAATGAACAATGAAAGTCAGGACAGAAGAGCAGTGGGGATCGAACCCGCATCGGAGCCATATTTCATCCGGATCTTTTTGGAATAGTGTGCAAGTCGTGTCGAAGTGTCTGTTCATTGGAAATAGTTCTATTTTTAAAATAGCCAGATGATAAATAATGACTTTCTATGTAATCCTTACCCGGTCTATCATGCCCTACGTCAGACCGGATCTCTGCACTGGAATGAAGAGTTCTGCGGCGGTGCCTGGCTCCTGACCAAATATGCCGATGTTGCCAGCGTTCTGCGTGATTCACGATTCTCGGTTCGGCGTGCAGGCGGTTGGGCTAACAGCAGCGGTCCTGATGCGATGGCCGAGTTGCGCGAGTTTAAGCGCATATTTTCGCGCTCGTTGCTGTTCGTCGATGCACCTCAACACACACGTTTGCGTCATGTTATGAATGGCGGTTTCAAACCGGCGGCCTTGCAATCACTGGCGCCACAGATTCAAGTACTGGTTGATTGCCTGTTGGATAGAGTGACCGCTGAGAGTACTGGCACTGACGTTAATTTCGATTTTATGAGTGAGTTCGCACGGCCTTTACCGGCGCTGGTGATTGCCATGATGTTAGGAATAGATGGTGCCGATCGTATCGAGTTTATTGCTTGGTCCAATGACATCGCCGAATTCATCGGTAGCCCGACGCCGACCATAGAGATTGCCCGTCGTGCGCAAACCAGTTTGATAGCGATGAACGAATATTTCCGCGGACTGCTTCCACAGCGTCGATTGCATCCCGGTGACGATTTGATTGGTCAGTTGATACGGGCTGAGGCCAGCGGCGGTATTATCACCACAAAGGAATTGTTGGCGCAGTGCTGCACGTTGTTGTTTGCGGGACACGAGACGACTCGCAACCTTCTTGGTAACGGCTTATTGGCATTGCTGCAATATCCGCATCAATGGCAAAAGTTGAAACAGAATCCGACCCTGTTGCCGTCGGCACTTAGGGAGTTATTACGCTTCGATAGCCCGGTGCAATACACCGGTCGTCGCCTGATGATCGATATTGAAATGCATGGTCAACGGATGAAAAAAGGCGATCTGGTGATTCCACTGATCGGCTCTGCTAATCGTGATCCCGCCAAATTCTCTGCGCCGGATGTGCTTGATATAAGCCGCAATCAGGGCGCGCATTTGTCGTTCGGCTACGGTCCGCATGTCTGTATCGGTGCGACGTTGACTTATATGGAGGCAGAGATTGCACTGAGTAGCGTCATGCGGCGCTTATCAGGATTGAAACTTGTTGGCAACACGCAGTCGTGGGGACACAACGCCGTGTATCGAAGCCTTAACGAGTTGCCATTGACATTTACCTCGCACGCATTGATAGCTTCGCCTTTGCACGAGGTTGGTCATGTCTGACTTGATGGATGAAATCACAGCTGAGTTGTTGCAGCTGCAAGAGAAAAAATTGTTTCGCCAGCGGCGCATCGTGGACGGTCCGCAAGGTCCGATATTGTCAATGGACGGCCAACAATATCTTGCATTCTGCAATAACGATTACCTTGGGTTGGCGAATCACCCGGCGCTGATTGCAGCTGCGCGCGATGGCCTCGAACGTTTTGGGGTTGGTGCCTCATCGTCAGCATTGATTAGTGGGCACAGCAAAGTTTGCGAGGAGCTGGAAGTTGCTCTTGCTGCGTTTGTCGGAATGCCACGGGCACTGTATTTTTCGAACGGCTACATGGCGAACATGGGAATCATTCCGTCGTTGGTCGGTGCCGGTGACATGGTTTTGTCTGATCGCCTTAATCACGCCTGTCTGATTGATGGTGCGCGTCTTTCCGGTGCTGAACTTCGGGTGTATCCGCATAATGACGTGGCCAGGCTGGAGCAACAGCTGGCCAAAAGCAAAAGTCCACGTAAACTGGTTGTGACTGACGGCGTGTTCAGCATGGATGGAGATATCGCGCCATTGCCTGCATTGTTGATGCTATGTGAACAATATGATGCATGGTTACTGGTCGACGATGCCCATGGCTTCGGTGTTCTCGGTCCGCAAGGACGCGGTAGCTTGGCGCATTTCGGGCTGGCCGCGCCGCGCGTCCTTTACATGGGAACGCTGGGCAAGGCGGCCGGAGTGTCGGGTGCCTTTGTCGCCGGCGATGCGATGCTGATTGAATGGCTGTTGCAGCGGGCTCGCACCTATGTGTTCACCACAGCCAGCCCTCCACTATTGGCCAGCGCACTGCTGGCAGCCCTGAACCTATTGCAAACTGAAATTTGGCGCCAGCAGCATCTGAAGGAATTGATTCTACGATTGCGCCAAGGACTGGCGGATCTGCCGTGGCCATTATTGCCTTCTGAGACTGCGATTCAGGCGTTGGTTGTGGCCGACAATCAACTCGCGCTGGACTTGATGGCCAACTTGTTGCAATCCGGGATCTGGGTTCCAGCGATCCGGCCTCCGACAGTCCCTAAGGGGACTGCGCGCTTGCGCATTACATTGTCTGCTGCGCACACAGCAGAACAAGTCGATCAATTGATTAAAGCGTTACATGCAGTGGCAAGGAAATTAAGTATTTCTAAAAATTGAGGCACACTTAAGATCGGTTCGAACAGGGCGGCAATCGATAAGGTGGTCAAAAACCATTGTCAGCGTTCCAATCCAATTGCTTAGCTTAAATGAAATAATCCGAAGGAATCGATAGGGCTGTGTACGGTTCGTTGATCTATCGGCCGGACTTTCTGAAAGATTACTAGGAATGAAGTCTGGTATTCGACTCTCCAGTGCTGGCGAAGGACTTGGACTTACATCGCAAAGAACTCCGAGCCGTACAACCACGCCGAGGGGGCTTGAGTCCCTGTGTCGTGTCAGCTACAGGTTTACGCGAATTCTGAGAATAGATTCGCGTATAAGGAGATTAGTGAACAAGTTTTTAATTTTTTAAAACATTACCTTGACTACCTACTACAGCAATTGGAAATCAGAGAAATACACTTGTGATAAATGCGCCTGGACTGGTACCGGCGCGGAGTTAAAACCAGGTGAAACCTTCCAGGAACTTTTTTTGAGATCGTCTGCCCTAAGTGCCACAACTATGTGGACGGTGTGATGTATCCCACCATCAATGAGTCCAGAGCCAACTGGGATAAAGTAGATCCAGTCGACAAGATGGTAGTCCAGTTGGCCGAACTCCGCGCAGAAAATGCTGACCTGCAAATCAATAGTGAAATTGACCAGGAGCCATAGATGAGCAATCTCCCACCACCGCCTGTCCGTGAGGACTTTGAGGACCCAGAATGTTATGAGGAGGCGAGAGCATACTGGCAGGGGCACATCGGCAGGCTACATGCGATTGCTGCACAGGTTAGAAAACATAAAACTGACAAACTGTCAGCTGAGCAAGCCGAGAAAAAACCAGAGGAATAAATTCAGCAGGCCACCCCGCTAAGGCTGAGCCGATGGAGGCTCAGAGCTGAATGTACTGTGAAGCCAAGGACTTAAATTCAGTCTCGTCGATGGGAGTACCATACGACCAGACTTTAGCCGGGTCGTGATACAAAACACAGTCAGAGCGAGTGCAAACACCATCCGGTGACTTGGATACTGGCACGCCGTCGACATCAAAGAACTTGGTCCCGGATGGGAAAGATATAGATTCCATAGCAAATACCTCTCAGTTAATTTTTGCGACTGCTGATAATCACAATAATCATACTACCCCAAAATGAGATCGATATGACCAAGAAGGTTTCAAGCAAAGCACGAGCTCAGAGGGTCCATTCCCGGATCCAGTGCCAGGGATGACGGACACGGACCGCTCGAAATGAGCAAATGCTAAACAGTTTTGGCCTTAAAACCCCAAAAAATGGTTCGCTTACGTTTAGCCATTTAGCAGCCGATTCCTGATAAATTAAAAATGCCAACCCGGCATTCAATCATCAGGAGATCTCCATGGCTAACATGACCAACATGAGCAGCAATTCCCAACTGAAAAACCACATAGCGCAACTTCTCTGGAATGTCGGTGAAGTGTTTCTGCGCCTTGCTGCAAAAATAAACGGAAAGCGGTCGCCCGAATTACTTTCGGCAGCGCTAATAAATACTCTGTCAGTCGAGGAGGATCGGCGAGAACGAGCAATTGGAATCACAGGGCGATGATCAACCCTATCTTCATTAATCACTTAAAATTGTCTAGTTGCGGGAGCGCATCGGCCAGTTGCAGACATTGTGGTAGTTCCGCCAATTTGAATTTTAATAAACCCAGAAAATCTATTCAAGGTGTCGCTTGTCGTGCCTCCTGAATTGTTTTGGAATGACCAAACAATTTGATTCTCGTTGAATGAAGCCTTATGTCCGTTGACCGTTTGGTTGGTATAGTCGATGACAATTCCAAATTCATTGTGGGGTTGATCGCCGACGCTGACTGAGCAATTTAACGTGGTGATGTTTGGCTTTGGTTGTTCTGCAACTTGGTGACTTATCTCGGCGGTCCTTTTGTCGTATTCCTGTTGAAATTTATCCATGCGTGCTTGCACCATCAGATTGTATTGAGCATATGAAATTTCTCCCTTGGTTAGTGGGAGTAATTCAGCGTCCATGGTTTCCTTAATTTTTTTAAAGGTTTCTTTCCACTGAATTTCATCAGTCACTATTGGATATTTTTTTGTGCAAGTTAGGATTGAGTTGTAATATTTCTTTAAAACGGTCTTTTCAGTTTGAGTGGGTTTTGTGTTGTTTGAACGCATTTCGTTTGTAATCTGAATCGGATCCTCAAGATTTTCATCATAAGTGTAAAAAATCTTACTACGCACTATTCCAATATCATTGCCAATAGCTTCACGTACACAGGATCTGGACGTATCCATATTTTTGACCGCCTGGTCTAAGTCAAGTTTGGCATAGGAAAAATTTGCCACTAGTGCGATAAGAAATGCAGTGATGATTTTCAAGAGATATCTCCACAATGAGGGAATCTGGAGAATACTCTGAAATAAATTTGTGATCAAACAGTATTGGCCTACAACCGGCGCTTTGATTCGATTAAGATTAGGTATGCCAACTCTATGAGGGAATATCCCGTAATGCCAATTAATCCAGAATCCCTTTATCTGCAGCTTGGTCAACTTGTTTCTGAGATGCCTGAGCTTGGCGGGAGAAATGCACTCACCCAAAGCGACTACATGTGGATCGCACGTGTCACTGAATTAGTTCGCGCCGGCGGGGATGAGTGGGATTTTGGGCATTTAAGAATCGCGAGCGATGGCTTGACTGGACCCTTGAGAGATCTAAATGCCCAACAGATTAAATCAATAGCTTATAGAACGCTCGCCAATGCTGAGGCAAACGCTCCAATAGCCGCAAAGGGTATGTTTGTCGGTGTAGGCGCTTCGTTCGATGCGCTGAAGGCAGTAGGGCAGGTAATGTCCCAGGCGATCGCCGATGTGCTAGTGATCGATGCCTACATGGACAGCAAGGTGCTGACTGATTTTGCACCATTGGTTAGGGAAGGTGTGAGTATTCGGCTATTGACCGATAGCTTCTACACCAAACTCGAGGCATTAAATCCAGCCGTAACGCGTTGGACACAACAATACGGTGCTGTCCGACCTATCGCAGTCCGTTTGACGGCGCCCAGAGCGTTGCATGATCGGCTGATTATCGCTGACGGTAGGTTGGTTTGGTCGCTCACTCAGTCCCTAAAAGACTTTGCCGGCAGATCCCCGGCGCTTGTGCAGCGTGTCGATGACGATATCTCAAAAAAGAAAATTGAGTTCTATGAACAGCTTTGGTTGCAATCGACAGACCTGCTCTGATCTGCCTTCACCCGTGCCTACATGAATCTGAATCGCAAAATAAAAAAGGCCTCGCATCGCTGCAAGGCCTTGTATTCTATGGCTCCCCGACCTGGACTCGAACCAGGGACCTGCGGATTAACAGTCCGTCGCTCTACCAACTGAGCTATCAGGGAACAGAAGCGAGATTATAGGGGGAAAGGCCGGATTGCGTCAAGCTCATTCCCTCTAATAAACGCTATAAAACCTGACAGATCGCATTCACGACGTATTCCATATTGCCTGAATTGAGCGCAGCAACGCAGATGCGACCGGTGTCGATGGCGTATATGGAGTAGGTGCTGCGCAACTGATCCACCTGGTCTTTGGTCAGGCCCGAATAAGAAAACATGCCGCATTGCTTTTTAACGAAAGAAAAATCATGCGCTGGTGCTTTTTGTTTGAGCAGGTCGACAAACAGTTCGCGATTGGCACGAATCCGCACGCGCATTTCTGCCAGTTCTTTTTCCCAGATTGCACGCAATTCAGGATTGGCTAAAACGGTGGCAACCACTTTTCCGCCGTGGCTGGGCGGGTTGGAATAATTGGTGCGCACCACGCGTTTTAACTGCGACAGAACGCGCGCAGCTTCGTCGCTGCTGGCAGCAACGATACTCAGTGCGCCAACCCGTTCGCCGTACAGCGAGAATGATTTGGAAAACGAGTTCGATACAAACAGCGGGCCGCCGGCGTCGGTGAAGCGGCGCACCACCTGGCCGTCGGCTTCAATGCCTTCGCCAAAACCCTGGTAGGCCATGTCGAGGAAGGGGATCAGGCCGCGACCTGTTACGACTTCGATTACTTTGGTCCATTGCTCTGCAGTCAGGTCGGCGCCGGTAGGATTGTGGCAGCAGGCATGCAGCAGCACGATGGAACCGGCCGGCATGCTGTTGAAGCTGGCCAGCATGGCGTCGAAATTCACGCCGTGGGTTGTCGCGTCATAGTACGCATAGTTGTTGACCACAAAACCGGCAGATTCAAACAGGGCGCGATGGTTTTCCCAGCTTGGATCGCTGATCCAGACCTCGGCGTCGGGCGCGAAGCGCTTTAAAAAGTCGGCGCCCAGTTTCAGTGCGCCGGTTCCGCCGATAGCCTGAGCGGTGATCGCGCGTTTTTCAGCGATTACTTTGCTGCCGGCGCCAAATACCAGTTCCTGCACGGCCTTGTCGTAGGCAGCCAGGCCATCGATAGGCAGATAAGTGCGTGGCGTCACCGTGGCAATCAACGTCGCTTCGGCCCGCTGCACGCATTCCAGCAGCGGTACTTTGCCCTTGTCATCATAATAAACGCCGACGCCCAGATTCACTTTTTTGGGATTGGTGTCGGCGTTGTAGGCTTCTGTAATGCCCAGGATAGGATCGCGAGGCGCCATTTCTATGGCGGAAAACAGGGAAGATGATGTAGTTGAGGTCATGATAAATTATAAAGAACTGAAAATCCGGCTGGTTTCGGGATAAGTAAAGCGAAAAAATGACTTAGTGAGTAAAATGCAAGGCTTGCCAATCACAATAAATCGTCACCCGGCATTTTATAACAAAGGCTACCCGCATGGCAGATTTAACAGGGAATTCTCAAAGTGATTCCATTTCCGATCCAAAAACCGGCGTCATGCTGGAAGGTCAGATCGTGCGTTTTCCCGATTCGCCCTATGAATTATTTCAACCGTTTGCGCCGGCCGGCGATCAGCCGACAGCTATTGGCCAGCTGGTCGAAGGCATCAATGACGGCCTGGCGTTTCAGACCCTGCTGGGTGTGACCGGCTCCGGCAAAACTTTTACCATGGCCAATGTGATTGCGCGCACCGGCCGTCCGGCGATTATTTTCGCCCCCAACAAAACACTGGCAGCGCAGCTTTACAGCGAGTTCCGCGAATTTTTTCCGCACAATGCGGTGGAATATTTTGTCAGTTATTATGACTACTTTCAGCCTGAAGCCTATGTGCCGCAGCGCGATCTGTTTATTGAAAAAGATTCAGCGATCAATGAGCACATCGAGCAGATGCGGCTGTCCTGCACCAAGTCGCTGATGGAACGCAAGGATGTCATTATCGTGGCGACCGTGTCGGCAATCTACGGTATCGGTAATCCGACGGAATATCATCAGATGATTCTGACGCTGCGTCCCAAGGACCGGGTCGCGCAGCGCGACATCATCGCGCGCCTGATTCAGATGCAGTACACCCGCAATGAAATTGATTTCGGGCGCGGTACGTTCCGCGTGCGCGGCGACACCATCGATATTTTTCCGGCCGAGCATGCCGAACTGGCCGTGCGTGTTGAGATGTTTGACGACGAAATCGAAAATCTGCAGATGTTCGATCCACTTACCGGAAAAATCAAACAGAAGATTGCGCGCTTTACCGTCTACCCCAAGTCGCATTATGTGACGCCGCGCTCGACCGTATCGATATCACTGTGCAGATAGCGCACCTTGATGCCGTTTTCACCAAGAAAGTCAGTGAGCTG
>Ga0364920_10257_pt1 | contig 16244 bp, 13 predicted proteins | sample SorcelJu500001C8_FD_206961 | JGI IMG/M metagenome (GOLD analysis project Ga0364920, IMG submission 206961) | Enriched cells from Trout Bog Lake Hypolimnion, Wisconsin, USA - BchlTB.June20.5000.01.C8 | ecosystem: Environmental > Aquatic > Freshwater > Lake > Hypolimnion/Profundal zone | place: USA...
AGGCATGTCCGGTGATTTCCACTCCCAAGCGATACGCCGGTCGCTGGCCAAACTCATGGTGATGGTGGCGAACTCTGTGGTCCAGCGCCCACTCAACACTAAGCCGCGCAGGGCTAGCATCGCCTCGGCGTTGCTCTCTTTCCACGATATGCTGTTGCCCTTCATGCGCAGGTTGATCACCCGCCGGACCGCACTCTCAATTGCTCCGCTACCGACCGGCAAATGCCGACGCCGGAATTTGGCATAGTCGAGGTGGCCGAGCCGACCATGATTCTCCACGTAATGTGTCGCCGTCCAGGCCTCATCGTCTGCGTCCACCTCGGCCAGCAGCAGCACCGCCGTCAACTCCTCGACCACTTTCTCCCAGCAACCTTGCATCAGCCATTTCCGCAACTTCTTGAATACCCGCTTGCGCTCCGACTCTTCGAGTTTCAACGGTGATAGGGCCAGACCGATGTGATGAACGGCGTGGCACCAATCCAATCCCAAGGAGACCTGCTTCTCCGTCAAGCCGACGCGCCGGCGTACCCATTCTAGACGATCCCAAATCCACGGCGCCCCATCAGAGCGGAACGCGACCACCTTCGCTTGCGCGGCTCCCAACTGATGCAACCGCATCGCCAACACCTCCATCAGTTCGTCCGGCCCTTGAAAGGTACCGTCAATGATCCGTTTGCTCTTTTTCTGCATCCGGCCCTGCTCATCCATCTCAAAGATGATGAGCAACTTCGGCTCCCGCCACTCGCTTCGATAACGGCGCTTCTGCGTCTTTGACTTGCCCTGGCCTTTCTGCCGGCGTGTCGCGGTGCGCAGTTTGGTCCGGCCGCCGTCAATCATCACTGCCAAGCGTTTGCCACGCCCGTCGCCCGCTGGCAACTTTCCTTGACGATACAGTTCCAGGGTACGCAGGCGGTAGGCCAGGGTTGCCTGCCCTGCGTGCCGCCCGATGGCATGCACCTCTTTGATGTTCATCCGCACGCCGCGCTGCGCCAACTCCTCCTGCACCGCCTCATACGAGGGTAGCGTGGCCGCCAAACGACCAATGTCGCGCACCAAGGCTGGACTTTTGCCTTCTTGAATCCCCAAGAGAGCAAGCTCTGGATACAGACCGGCTCCCTCGGCGCCACGCCCTTTGCCGGTCCGTCGCGCCGGGCGGTTCTGTCGCGCCGGGCTGCAATACAGGGTCGTCACCCAGATGAGCAGTCCGCCGAATAAGCGCACTCGCAGTGGCCGCCGCTCTCCGGCACGCAATTTTCGACTCGGATCGTTGGGGATTACTTTTTTTTAGCGGCGTCGGCAAAGTCGGCTGGGGCGGTTGCCTCCGCCAAGAGCCCGGCAACGACTCGGTCTGCCATTTGGGAAAAGGCGTGATGGATCTTCTTTTCCACGTCCGCCAGGTCGGCCGGATTCTTCTTGAGGACCTTAAGCCACTCTTGCGGATCGGCTCGGAGCCGTCGTTGGATGTCGGCCAGAACTGGCTCGATCCCGGTCAGAACCGCGCTTTCCTTGCCGTCCATGCGAATCTCCACGACTCCGTCCTCCATGCGGAAAGGGTCACATGCTGGTATCCTCCAGGAAGGTTATGGTATTCTGCTCCAGCTTTAGGACCACTCCCTTTTTTGGGAATGGACCCCTTTGTGGACGCGCCTATTCCTGGACCTGGACCGCGCCGGGGAAATTGTCGTCGAGACAATCAAAAGCCTCCGCGACCTGGTACGTGAGCTTCGGACCGTTTTCTCGGCGGCTTGCACCTAAAAGCGGAAGAGCCAAAATGGGTCGCAATCTGCCCGCCGGGTTCGAGGATGCGGACATCAGGAGAATCTATCCGAGACTTTCAGGAGCCCAGGTGATATGAGGCCAGCCGGCATTCCTGATTAAGTAAGTAAGAAATATCCAACCGCAAGGAGAAATAAGCTGATGAAGGACAAGGAGGGCTTTCACAAGGTTGGCATGTATCTTCCCGACATCGTCTGGGAGGCAGTTCAGCGCGAGGACCAACGTGAGGTCAACATGGCAACATCCTCTTTGGGTCGTGTGTTGATTGTCGACGACGAGGCTTCTTTGGTGAAGATGCTCCGTTTGATGCTGAGCAGATCTGGGTACGATCCTGTCGGGTTCACCTCGGCTGATGCGGCCCTCAAAGCCATGAATGGAGGGGGCTTCGACCTGCTCCTAACCGATGTGCATATGCCGGAGCTGGACGGAATTGATCTCTTGCGCGCCGCGATGGCCATTGATCCAGAGTTGGTCGGCATCATGATGAGCGGTCAGGGCACCGTAGAGACGGCCGTGGAGACGATGAAGGTCGGAGCGCTCGACTATATTTTGAAGCCATTTCAATTGCCCGCGTTGCTGCCAGTCTTGTCGCGTGCCATGGAAGTTGCGGCGTCTGCGGCAGCAGGCACGCCGGCTGACGCTGCAGAACGAAGCGCTGACACGCCAGCTCGAAGCTGAGCTGGCGCGGGCGGGACAGGTACAGGCCAAAATGCTGCCACGAAGTTTTCCACGTTTGCCAGGATTCGAACTGGCAGCGTGCTGCATCCCGGCCCGCGAGGTTGGCGGCGACTTCTACGAATGGCAGGAATCAAGGTCCGGCGAACTCTCCCTAACGGTGGGAGACGTCATGGGCAAGGGCATGCCCGCGGCCCTGTTGATGGCAACGGCACGGGCTACCATTAGGGCACTTGAACTGCAGAATCCACCAGCGGCAGCGCTCGAACTGGTTCACCAAGCCATGGCGACCGACCTCGACCGCACCAATAGTTTCGTCACGCTCTTCCATGCCAAACTGGACGTGTGCAGTCGACAACTGACTTATGTGGACGCGGGTCACGGTCACGTGTTCGTGCTCCGCGCCAATGCGGCATCTGAAGGGTTGCCCTGCGGTGGCTTTCCCCTGGGAATTCAGGAGGCGCAAAAATACCAGGAAGGCGTAATCAATTTTCACCCAGGCGATTGCCTGGTAATTTACAGTGATGGGCTGGTAGAAGCCCGCCCCGACGTTCGTCTCCAGCCTGCTGTGCTCGCAGAGCAGCTTCAAGGGGCGGCAAGCGCTGCAGCTATGGTGGAACGGCTGGTGGATCTGGCTGCCGTCCCAGGCCCGCCGGCAGATGATCTGACGGTGGTTGTATTGCGCTGCAGCGGGCCTGGAAAATGAGCAGTGTAGGATGTCCCCGCCGCCCGGACGAGCGGCAATGCCCGGTATGACATCCCCTCCGCGCGCAGCTGCCACACCGGCTCCGGCCCACATCGTTTCGCGTGCGAGTTTCGTCGAATGGGGTGGCTCGTACCACGCGGCGCGCAGGCCGTCATTTTGCCGAAAGAGTTCGCTTACCATGATGAGTTGCAAGCTCAAGGCTCTGGCCTTCTTGTTGTTGCTGCTGGGCGCGTTCATCGGGATCTCAGCGCCGATACTACACCCAGCCCATGCCACGGACCATGCGTTGTTGGTAGCCGACACTCCAGTGCAAAAAGGCCTGGTGGTCCACGAGTGGGGTCTGTTCAGCGCCTACAACGACCTGGAATTGGCCAATGCCGACGTGCGAGCGGAATGGGACAACCTTCCCAGGTTCGTCTACGGCCAAGTTGACGGCCGCACGATTCCCGTCTTCCATGGCGCGGTTCTTGCGCCGGTCATTTACTTTCACTGCCCGCAAGCAACGAACCTGAACGTTCGCGTCGACTTCCCCAAGGGTCGACCGGCGGTTTGGTGGCCGACCACGCTGGTCCAGGGCCGTGACGGCCTCCAGATGATAGGGGAAGAAGATAAGGCGTTAAAATCTCTCGTCTGGCAGTGCAACTCCAGGCGCCCAACGCGGCCCAAGTGCCATTTATGACTATACCCAAGGGACACTGGATGGAGGCGCTGCGAGACGTCAAGGCCGACGACGTGTTCATCAACCAGCCCTACGCCGGCGGCATACAGAAGGAGCGTTTCGTTTACTACGACGGCTTGATCCCCACCCCCAAGGGCCTCTCGATCAAGGTTGCCGGCGAGAAGGTGGCACTGCTGAGCCAGGCCGCAGAATCTGTCTACGACGTGACCGTTGTCGATCTGCGCAACGCCAGCAAGATCCGCGTGGCCAGGCTGGACAAGATGGAGCCGGGCGCTGAGGTGAAAGCAGTGGCATTTGCCGAAGGTGACCAGACGAAGTGGCCATCCGAGCCGATCGCCGCGTTGATCAAGCAGCTGCAATCGGCCGGTTTGAACGAGGACGAAGCGCGATCCATGGCGACGGTCTGGCGCAAGGATTTCTTCGAGACGGAAGGAGTGAATGTCTTCTACCGTCTGTCGCAGGAAGCCTATGACAAAGCGTTGCCGCTGACCGTCACGCCCAAGCCGGAGAATGTGGTGCGTACGCTCCTCATACATCACCCGCACTGCGAACCGGACCTGGGGGATCGCGTCATGGCCCTCGTCCAGCAGCTGGACGCACCAAAGTTTGCAGACCGCTTGGATGCGCAAAATCGGCTGAAGAAACTAGGCCGAGCCGCCTTCATACACTTGGTGCGGGCGCGGAACGGCAAGCCGACGCTCGAAGTCAGCATGCGTCTGGACAAACTGTTGGAAGAATACGAGGCGGAGAGGGCGTTCCGGAAGTAGGGCGCGCTCGAAATTACATCGGACCCTCGGTTGTCGCCCGGCTGAGCACGCCGCCCCGAACCGACAAAGCTGTCGGAATAAAAATCTACTCCACCAGCCTTGTCACAAGAAGGACATCGTGTCCAAGGTTCGACGGGGATGAAGGACATCGTGTCCAGGGTGTTCGGCCGGGATGAAGGACATCGTGTCCAGGGTTCGACAGGGATGTAGGACATCGTGTCCAGGTCGATGCGCAGGGTTGACGGAATAAAAATTACCTGCGTCAGCTTTGGCAAGGTAGCTTGGCTGGAGCGAGGCAAATTTCAACGGCGAAAGACCGCGCCCCGGCAATTGTACCGACCAGGTAGATGCTAGCCGCCAGGGAATGCCGATAAGCGCGAAAGCGCATCGGTGTGGCGGACCGACGCGTGCACGGACGTCGGCTTGCGCGCGGAGACCGATGTGACTGAAGCGCGCAGCGATCCTACCCTCGGAAACCATCAGGGCTCCCCCTTTTCCGCGGCTGGTTCGCTCGTGGCACCTGGCAACCGCCCCTCCCGCACTTTGCCTTTGTCTTTCGTCCTGTCGGGGTACATCCGGGGGAATCCGGATGGGTAGAGATCCAGGGCGGGTGGCCGATTCTTCTTCCGCTTCCGCTGGCAGTAGGCCTCTATATCGGTTTCCTGCGAGAGCAGGAACTTCAGAAAACTAACGCCGCGGTATTTGCAGGTCTCGTAGACACTGAGAAGAACCAGGTAGTCGGAGAGTCCTCCCTCCCGCAGCATTCCGTCATAGACCCGGCGATAGTAGGCAAACGCCTTGACCGCATGCTCACCCGGATTGTTGTTCCAAGGGATACCGTCGTGATCCAGGAAGGTGAAGAGTTGCTTCTCATTCTTGACTAACCGGGTCTGGTAGCGCCCTGCCACCTCGGAGCGATACGCGCGAGAGGTCAGATTCTCGAAAAAGCGGGCAACAGCGGGCTTGTGCTTGTGCAGGTGGCAGCATTTCAGCCCATACATGTCGATCGTGGCCACGATGGACCGCAGCAGTGCGCCGAACTCCGCCGCCAGCGCCTTGAACTCCTCGTCGAAGGAGTTGCCCTTCAGGTCGTCATTGATGTCTCGGATGAGATGAACCAAGCACTTCTGTTGCTCGCAGAGCAGCGAGTCGTAACCACTGTAGAAATCGGTAACGAGCACTCCCCTAAAATCCCTGAGGAGATCCTGGATGAACGCCGCTTCCCGGTTGGGGCGGTACATGTACAAGACATCCTCCAGGTTCGCCACGACCCAGACATATCCCTTGCTTTGCTTCAGGTTGGCGTGGGTCTCATCGGAGTGAATCAGTCCGCCCTTCAGAATCCTGTCGAGAATTCGCTTGCAAGTTGGACGGAAACGCCTGGCCATCAGGGACTTGAGCATGTGAAACTCCTGGAAGCGAATCCGCATGCCGAAGCATTCCTCGAACATGGCCGCGAGGTGCTTCAGGCTCATGCGATGAACAACGTGCTCGTACATAGCCCAGCTCTTCAGTCCGTTCTGGTACTTGTCGAGCTTCTTGAACCTTCTGGGCAAAAACGTCTTCTTGCACTGCTTGCACTGATAGCGGACGGCCGTGTAGCGGACGACCTGCCGGCGGATGCCTCCCCCGGTGAACTTGAGGTCATAGGCGAGCTTGGAGTGTATCTTGTTGGATAGCCGTGCGATTTGCTTCCCCTTGCAGCCAGGGCAGGTGCGCCCCGTGATCTCGACCTCTCTATTCACGGGTAACTTCGCCCGCTTCCTCGGCTTGCTGTGCCGAAGGCAAGCTCTTCGGATCGCCTTGCTCGTGCGGAGAAAGACCTTCTCCCTCTGGTAATCAAAGTAGGCACAGCGGTTGATGTATTCGAACTCCGGGAGGGCAAACTTTGGGCTGCACCACTCCGGGCGTCTCGACTTTGCAGTGGCCTCGTCCGCCCAGGCAACCGCGGGGCTACCTGAGGCCGCGTCGTATCCTTCGCCTCGGTGGCGGGCGGTTTCGCCAACGGCCTGGACAAAATCCGTGACCCTCTTCAGGGCCCAACAGTCTTCGCCGTTGTAAATGAGCAGCTGATCCTTCCAGTCCTGGTTCCGTGTCTGTTCCCAGCGTGCCCGCCACACGAGGCTCTGCAACCCCGAGGCGACCTCGGCTGTCCAAGCGAAGCCCAGATATCGGCCAACCTCCTTCAAGCTGTTGGTGAAGATGGGGAAGTACACGCTGGAGTGGATTACGGACAGAATGTTTACGGCATTGCCGAGGAGTCGATCGACCAGTTTCTTCCGCTTCACGACCGTCTTCATCCGCCGCAATAGCTTCTTCTCGTAGCTGCCGTAGTGGTACAGGCCTAAGTCCTCGTAGCCATCTAGCAGATCCAGGAATGCTTCAAACACCCGCACCTCTTGGTCCGGGCCGTCTGCCCAGAAGGAGTACATCTTGTGGCTGTCGCCCTCGACAACGAGGACGCCCAGCAAGTAGGCGAAGCTCCCGTCCTCGTTACCCTCGGCGTCAAAGAACACCCGCATCGTTTTCTGCGGTAGATCCGGCGTCCCGTAGACATGGACCTTCTTCTCGCGAATGGCCAGCGCCTGCAAAGCAGCGTAGTGGGGATAGCCCTTCCGCTCAACCCTCTTGCTTCTCTTCCGCGGGCGGAACGTGCAGGAGAGCTGAGTCAGAGTGAAGATGCCCTTGCGGTTGTACCCCTTCAGCTCCTTCTCGCCCACCCCACCAAGCAGGCTGATGTCGTCGTCCTTTTCTGCCTGGGTGCGGCACCGCTTGCGGAACTCGCAAACCTTACAATGGCTGTTGAGCGTCAGGCGGGGAGTTTCCCGCCCTGCCTGGAACCTTTTCACTTCGTCGAGGGCCTGCTCCGCATTGCGGTAGAGCTTGCCGTCCAGGCGGACCTTGCCCAGCCTGCCCTCCGGGCCGTGGGCGACCAGCCCGATGGCGGGCAAGTGCCCCTGGACACGGGCGAGAGCCAAACCGTACAGGGCGAGCAAGAGCCTCTGTTGCCGGCCCACCTTGTCAGCGTGCTGATGCAAGACAGGGAGATAGTGGTGTTCCCCGATTTCCGATGGTCCTTCGACTCTCTTCAGGGCGTCGAAGCAGAGCGACAGGTCCTCGTCGTTGAGGCAGGCATCGACCAGAAGCGGTGTTCCCTGCTTTAGTGTCGCGGTAGTAACGAGCACGCCGCCCTGCCCGAATTTGGCGAAGGCCGCCTCGCGTGATGCCTTGCCTACGGCCGCGACCATTGCCTCGTAATCCGACCTGGGATCGCTTTCGCCTGCGAGTTTCAGGTGCCCCTTGAATTTGCAGTTCAGGTAGGCTTCCAGGACCTCTCTCGTGATCGTCATAGCCAAACTCCCCCGAATGGGGATCTCCAGCACGCCCGCCGCCACGTTTAACCACCCGCGAGCAGGCCCCATCGAGGTGATGGCCGCCTCGTGGTTTTCCTTCAGGGATCTCCTCCGAGGAGACTTCACGCCTCGGCAATAGGTCCATCCGCGCCGCCTCGGTCGCCTAACAAATGCAACCTGGTTTGGTCAACAGCTAAGATAGCGGCAAGGTGTGCCCCCGCCCTGTCTTTCTGCGAGAGTCGGTTCGACACGCCGACAGCCATTTGGTTTTTTGCCGTTGCGCGATTCGGTCTGATCGACCGAAACAGCCGGTGCAAAGCAGCATCGAATCGGCCGCCACGTCGAAGAGAACTGTGGAAGTTGGCAGCAAGATCGAGCGGTTCAAGTGCCTGGTTTGACGGGATCGGGGCCGAGAAGGTTCAGCACCTGGCCAAGGTCTTCGCGAAATAAGAATCCCGCAGTGGCCCAGCCGGTGTCGCCCATCACCAGCCAAGCACGCCTGCGGGATACTTCATTGAAACCGCGCGGCCATCAAACCGCAAGCATCAAGCCGCTGGTTCGAGCTTCTCCTTCGCACTTTCGGCAGCAGATGCCCTTGCGGCCCGAGCGGATTCGAGAGCAGCCTTGCCACGAATGGAAGCCTTGAAGACCGGGATGAATTTTGGCTCGATCTTGACGCCCTTCTTTTGCTCGATGAACGCCGACAACTCCTGAGCTGACACATCGCCCAGTTCCTGCATCGCCATTTCCACCAGTTCGAGCTTGGTCATGTTGTGCTACCCCTGTTGAACAGGAATCAAGCCGCCTCTGCCTCGTCGATCAAATCCACTCTCTCCAGCGCCTCCTCGGCCATGTCGGATAGGGTGTCGTCCTCGTCATCCATAGCTGCAAATAGGGCGGGAACTGCCTCCTGAGCTGCCGGTCCGATTTCGCCGAGGGTCAGAGCGGCCCTCTTGCGATCGTGGATGGTGCCGTTCTGGAGCAATTCGATCAGGGCTGGCACCGAGGGCTTGGCGTCGTGGCCCATCGATCCGAGCTGGGTGGCGGCACGAATGCGGACCATCTGGCTGGGGTCCTGAAGCTTTTTGATCAGTTTCTTGACGGCTTGGTCGGCGTTCACGGCAAAGTCCTCCTGGCTTGAATGAGGCTCGGGAATAGCCCTGCCATTGATCGGCAAGTGGGGTAGGGAGACTTGATGGGGAAGGTTGGAGGTGGTTGGTGAGAAGGGACTGAAAAGAAGGGTTCCCCATCTTGACATGGTGGTCTGGACCCCAAAAAACTGACGTTGTTTCTATCCGACCTTTCTGAACATACTCACTTCCCACGAAGGATTCGTCGTGCGGTGTAGTGATATTTCTGTACCCCCCTCCCGCACCTTTTTTTCCTCATGGATGAGGCATCCACTCAACGGCAAGCGTGGCCTATTGGTTACGCGCTTGCACGATGAAGGAGGCCTAACCATGCGTGCCATTCAAGACCACGCTACGCCCGAGCTATGCAGCCGTCTCCAGACCAGCGCGATGGGTTTGGGACTGGTCCGGCTCCTGCTGGATGCCGGTCGCGCCGGGGAGGCCCGGAGGACGCTTGCCTCCCTCCAAACGGGCTTGCCCAGCGGCCCAAAAGCCATCAGGCCGACCGGGAAGCGACGTACCAGGAATTTCCGGTACGCCTCTGCTTGTTAACAACGTGTAACCGAATGGACAGACCAGCCCAGCGCCAGCGTCTCGGGGCCTGGGTTGGTCCTTCTTCAACCTGTCAGATGGTCAACCGAGAAACGCCAAGTTCACCCTGAAGATCACGCGGGTCTGGCTCCACGAGTAAAAAACTACTCGAGCGGGCACGGTCGGAGACGCTACGCTCGCATGAGTCACTTCGGTACGTAACTGACCATCACCGCCGGGATAATTGCCGGCAGCCGACGAAACAAATGAAGAGGGGAGGCGCGGCGGATACTCACGGAGCCGCCGAAAAAAGGCAGGGACGCCAACGAATGCATCTCGCGCTATTCATTTCAGAGAAGTGAGCTTCTTCAAGAACTCGGCGTTCGACGCCGTCCGCTTCAACCGGCTTGTCAGCAGCTCCACTGCCTCGGCTGGCCTCAGCTCACTCAGGACCTTGCGCAGCAGCCAGACGCGAGCGAGCACTTCAGGCAGCAGCAACAGCTCTTCACGGCGCGTGCCGGAACGGTTGATGTCCAAAGCTGGCCAGACCCGGCGCTCGGCGAGCTGGCGGTCGAGGTGCAGTTCCATGTTGCCGGTGCCCTTGAACTCCTCGAAGATCACCTCGTCCATGCGGCTGCCAGTGTCGATCAGCGCCGTCGCCAGGATGGTCAGCGAGCCGCCCTCTTCAGTCTGACGTGCCGCTCCGAAGAACCGCTTGGGCCAGTCCAGTGCCCCGGCCGCGATGCCGCCGGTCATGGTCTTGGCACCCGCCGGCGCCAGACAGTTACAGGCTCGGGCCAAACGGGTCAACGAATCCAGCAGGATCACAACGTCTTGGCCGGCTTCAACCAGTCGCTTGGCACGGTGAAGCAAGGACTCTGCCAGCTTGAAATGAGCGGCGGATTCCTTGTCGAACGTGGAGCTGAGAACCTCGGCACCGGCGCCCTCGACCTTGGCCCTCATGTCAGTGACCTCCTCGGGCCGCTCGTCAATCAGCAAGACGAAGAGCTGGCATTCCGGGTGGTTGTGCAGGATACTCCGTGCGATCTGCTGGAGGAGGACGGTCTTGCCGGTACGCGGCGGTGCAACGATAAGGCCGCGTTGCCCCTTGCCGATCGGCGTGACCAGGTCGAGGATACGCATAGCAATGTCGTCTGGGCAGGTTTCCAGAACGATGCGCTTGCAGGGATGGATCGTCGTCAGGTCCTGAAAGCGGATGACGGGTCCGTCCTGACGGCGGTTGCCAAGGCGGGCCTGCCCGGAGCTCGCATGGTCGAAGACGACCAGGTCCGGGTTCACAGCTTCACAGTCGGTACGTACAGTCATGGTGTTCTCCTTCGATAAGAGAAAAGGATAAGGAACGGGAACAGGGCTAGTTGGAACTGGCAGGTGTAGACCAGATGCTGCGGTGATGTGGCAGGGAATTTCACCTGCGGACGGCAGCGGCAATGTGGAATGCGAGTGGAAAGATGAGCGATGAGCGGCCGAGAAGAGAGATGGGGTAGGGTGGTCAGGAAGAAAGACACACGCGGTCCGCCGTAGGTTCGCGCCGATTTGTCATGACTTTCAGCCGGGTCAACTTGCCGAGCCTGACGTGCTTCAAAGGAAGGCCTTCGCCCAATCCTGCCGCCGGCTGGGAATGGCGACGCTGCCGTCATGCGGAAGGGCGCGATTGAGCAGATCGGAAGCTACGGGGATGAGTATCGAGGGTAAGTCGGACCGCAGCGCAGGGTCAAGAGTAGATATAGATTTGAAGATGACCCCGCATAAACCAGTCAGCCAGGATAGATCGCATCGTTCACGATGGCCGGCCAGGGGAGAGTCCCGAGCTGGATGTAATCCAACGCGGTCAACAGAATCGCCAAGCCAACCCCGAAGCTGACCTCTTTGGTAACAAGGGATTGAAGTTTGCAACCGCCCTCGAAGAACCATTTGGGCTGATTGGGATCATTCTTTGCTTTCCCCGGTATTACTGGCCGGACGAGGTTTGAGCTTCCAGCCACGATCAGGTCCGGATGGCATTCGTTCTTGTACGGGTAGTCGACAAACATCTTCTGAATCGCCTTCGGCTTAAGATTCTCATCCTTGCCGCATCTCACGTACCGGGAAAGAATCATTCCGAACATCGGATTGGTGAACGAGGGGAGGCTCGGGTCGTCGTGGCCGACAGACCCTTTTGGCATCGCAAAACGCCTGGTGATTCTCTCCAGCGGCATTTGCTCGCGCGTGCCGCAGAGTTTCTTTACGTCTGAAAGCTGCTTCATAGCGTGCCCGATTGTCGATTGCTTGCCGTCGTCATCAGCTACCTGTTCGAGGTTCAATGTGTGCTTGGCTTCGATGTACGCGTATACGGCTTCGATCGGTATCCATTCCTTAAGCGAAAAATCGTCTTCGGGAAGGAGCCGAAGGGTCGGGAAGAGGAACTTGTCGTAGATGATGATGTCATCGCCAGCCTGGCCGCGCTTCATGTTCACGACGTGACCTCGGCAGACACCGAACCTTTGGGGAAGAGCCGCTCGTAGTGTCTTGCAGATTGCGATTTCAAATTCACGGCCAGCATCGAAGCCATAGAAATACTGGATGTACGAAACGTTCGCCTCAAATCGTTTCGAGAGGGTTTCGACATAGTCTCGATAAAGGAATTGTTGGGCCATGGACAAAGGTCCTCGCGCTTGCCTGCGTCTTCTGTGCTCAACGTGCCGCTGCTCTGCTTGATCGGGCCTACATGTACTCCGCTGCAATCCGGTCCAGGTCAAAGGGCGTAACGCCGCGATCGACAGCAAACACCGACTGTGCCGCCTCGATTTCCGAAACCATCTCGCCTCGGGCACGGATGTGTAGCCCGAATAGGGTGTGCAGGTCCGTCTTCCGCAGCTGCGTCACGGCACGCACCATTAGCGACACCCCACTCAGGTTGTTGTGGACGTTGTTCGCGAAGCGGGGGTTGGTGGCCAGGGCGATGTCCGCCCAGACCACGTCCCGGTTCACCAAGTCGAAGATCGCCGGCAGGCAGAGCCTGGTGTTCGACGCGATGTCCACCTTGTCGACTACCGTCTTCGCCTCGAAGACCTCGCCGGAGTTGGGCGCCTGCCGGGCCATCCAGCCCGCAAAGCACTCGGGCAGGTCACAGTACGGCTGCTGCGTGTAGCTGTTCAGGCACATCACAATTAACCGGACGCGCTTGGCCAGGCAGCGTGCCAGGTCCAAATCGATGAACTCGGCGGCCCCCTTGGGGGCGTCGGTGATGTCGCCGCTGTGGTGGGCGCCGAAATTCTTCAGGTTGTAGTAGGCCAATGTGTCGATATACCGGTATTCCGCGTCGTACATTGCCGCCGACAGGTCGATGTCCACGCGGCTGCGGCCGTTCTTCCACCAGACGAAGAACCGCAGCGTCGAGCAGTCCGGCAACGGCAAGCGACTGCCCCGCACCAGCGTCCGCAATGACTTGGAGGCCGATCGCTGCGCGAAGGGGACCAGATAATTCTTCAGCCGGGCGTCGAGGTAGGACTTCCCCAGCGCCGGCAGCTTGGCGAACCGCTCAAGAAGCATACGTTCGCTGATTCCGGCGAGCTGGTCAGCCACCTCGGGCCGGAGCACGGGCAACGGATCGCTCCGCGCGAACAGGTTGCCAACTTCGCCCTTTGGGAAGAAGACGCGCAGGCCAGCCGGTTCACCTCGCAAGCGGAAGTGGGTCAGCACTTGCAGCAGCACTGGCGTGGAAACCCGCTCGGCCCGCTCGGCAAACCGGCGGACTACGCCCAGCGGGTCAGGACTGATGCGTGCCAAGTGGTCCAGGCGACGAGCGAGTTCACCCGGCCGCGTGTCCAGCAAATCGAGCACGGCGGCAGTTTCCTTGCGCGACAGTCCTGCCTCGACCTGGCCGTTGAAGGTAGTGAACGGCCGGTCATTTCGCAGGACATCGAACGCGGCCGCTGTTTGCGGGAAACGCACCCCGTATTCGCCGGGATGCAACCGCTCGCCCAGCCGGACCCAGCGCGGCTTCCAGCGCAGCATGTCCTCCGTCCGGTTCGCCGCCCGCTCTACCCACCCGAGGAGCATGGACCGTTCGCGGCGGCGGAACTTGCCAAACTTGCACGCGGTGGCCAACGACACGTCGCCGTCGCTCAGCGCGACTGCCAGGCGGAGCACATCGGTCGCAGTCTTGACGTGTGGGTCGAGCACGGTGGCCGCGTCGGTCGTGTTGCGGATCAACTCCGCCCCCAGGAACGCCAGGTTCTCCTTGCTCGGGATCTGGTCGGGCAGCAGGCGGCGGATGCCGTCGCGGTACTGGGCGACGAACCACTTCACGTCCTCCTTGTCCTGCGGCGAGAACGGCGACTTCGACCGGGCAAGCAGCGTGAAGATCTGCTCGAAGTCGTCGCGGGTGCCCAGCTGGATGATTCGGAATCTCGGCGCTTCCTCCAGCGGCGGTCGGTCTTCCTTTGCGAATTGCGGGCGTTGCAAGGCCCAGTAGTGCAGGATCGCGTTGAAGTACAACTCCGCCTCGCTCAGCTCCATGACCTGCTTGGGGAAGTTTGGGTAGAACGGCGTGAACTTACGGTGGGCGCCAACGAGGACCTGCAGGTCCTTCACGAGCCGCTGGTAAAAGGCGTCCACCTGCATCGGATTGAGCAGCTTGAGTTGGTCGATCACCGCCGACGACAGCAAGAATCCGAGACTTTCCAGGTTCTTCTGGAGGGAGGCCAAGACGTTGATCGGCGTGGCGCCAGCACCGTCCGGAAGCATGACCTTCGAGCGGCGGCGAATATAGATGCTGTTCATGGCGGTGAACGAAAAATGGCGTCCCCGTGGACCAGTGGCCGACGTGACGCCAGAAAAGGCGGAAAGCGAGGACCCTAGGTTGACCAAGTGAGAAGGAAGGATCTTCAGAGCCGCCAAGTAGAAAGAATACTCCGTTTCCGACCGACCTACAACGATTCTCCTGGTTCAGAGACACGCCAGTCGGCCAAGCGATTGAACACTGTGCAGTGGATGCGAAGGGCATCGAACCCTTGCCCACGTCCGGCCTTTCGGTTTGGGACATGAGCCGCCAAGCGCACCCGTGAGGCGGGGGCGGCCGACGCTGCCCATGTGGTAGACGTAGCGAGCCGTCCGAGGTTCAGGAAAAACCACGAAAGATCCTCTCGTTGGATGCCCCGCCATCTCGCCTGACCGCTACATGGCGAAGCTGCTCACCGAGTAGAATGTCCCCAGGTCAACCGACTTCTTTGGCTTCCGGCAGGGCCAGGCACAGGGAGCGCAGCTGCTGGAGTGCTCAATCTCGATCAACCAGTCGGCACCCACCAAGGCCGACACACCAACGAGAGCGTTGTACCTTGTTCCGTCAGTCAACCGCGTATCCGTAGAGGGTGAGCAGGTCTTTGAAGAACGCCACGAGCATGGACTTTGGCTTGTTCTCGGCCATGAACTCGTAACCGCCGAATCGGAAAACCTCGTACCGTTTCAGCCTGAGCCGGCGGTCTTCGGTCACCATCTTCGCGTAGAGGCGAGGACTTGAACGGTCGCCGTCGGAGTAGTGCTGTTTGCCGTCGATCTCGATCACGACCCGCCGGCCACCTTTGAGCAGCAGCAAGAAGTCCATCCGCTGCCGGACCAGTGGCCCGGGGCTTCCGCGTGCCTTGACCGTGTACGGATCGTAATGTAGGTAGACTTGGGGGATCAGGGCCGGCAGGTCGCTTCCCAGCTTCTCCCGCAAGGTATCGTGGTACTGCCACATCAAGACCTTCTCAGGCTCCGAATCAAGCGACTCCTCCAGGCGCCGGTAAAACTCGTCTTCCGCCTTGTCGGGGTCGTCTGATGTCGCATTCCCGCTCTCGATCCACCATGCTACCAATTCCGACCACAGCAGGGAGCCGGGGATCGGGCGGTCGTAGATCAGGCAGTATTCGGCATTCTTGGTAATCTTGATGTCGTTTGTGGTAGCGTCCATGATCACGATCTCGGGCTTATAGCCGTTGGCAGCGAAGATCAAGTTCTTGACGCCTGCGCCCGATTGCTCGCCGAGCACGACTCGATTAGCCTCAATCCGCAGCCCTTCTTTCTCGCACAACTCTCGTAACCCGGCTTTATGCTCTGAAGAGGTCTTCGCTGCGAAGAGAGTGATTGTCACCGCACGTAGCACCTTGAAGATATCTTCGTCAGATTCCCAGTCCACAGTGCTCAAGTACCGCTCGGTCAGCACCCGACGCTCCCCAGCGTACGAGGCAGGAGGAGCCGGGCCAAGCTTGATACCTGCCGCATCGAACATGTCCTTGATCTGTTGCAGCTTGAGGCCGTTCATGCCGCTGCAGAAGGATCTCAAGTCCACCTGAAAGGTCGGTGAGAGCAATCCCATTTGTCGTTCCTCTCGCTGGAACTCATCCTTGGGTCGCATCCGGCCTATCGGCCGACGCAAATGTAAGATGCCATCTCCCTCGCTTTGAAATCCCGCGATAGGCCCCTTCGTTCCACCGCCCAACGTTCAGCATCGAAGGCCAGCCCGCTAAAAAACAAAAGGCTGTCGATCATGAGAGTCGCGGCGACAAATTCCCTTTCCGACATCGACACGGGTTTACCCCTGAAGTTGGATTGGCGGGAAGGCCATAATTGGCGCAACCCTCCAACCGT
>Ga0364920_10258_pt1 | contig 16232 bp, 17 predicted proteins | sample SorcelJu500001C8_FD_206961 | JGI IMG/M metagenome (GOLD analysis project Ga0364920, IMG submission 206961) | Enriched cells from Trout Bog Lake Hypolimnion, Wisconsin, USA - BchlTB.June20.5000.01.C8 | ecosystem: Environmental > Aquatic > Freshwater > Lake > Hypolimnion/Profundal zone | place: USA...
TTCTACGGCAAAGCCCTGGAGCAAGAGCCTTCTTCTATCAAATATTTCAACGTCGGACCTTTGGCTGCGTTGAACTTTATCCACTATTGTTTGCATGCTGTTCAGCAAAACGTTAAAAATTACAAATCTCTCGAAACTTCCCGAGAAATTGCTCAAAACCCTGAGCGACTTAAAATTTTGGTCAATTCGTATCAAAAGAGCCCGAAAAAATTGCAATCTATGAAGCGAGACATTTGTCAAACCATGGGCCTTGATGCAAACTCAGTACAATTGAAAAAGCATTGCACCAGTAATGGTGTATGTACCTATACGTCTTATAAAACTATTATTATCGATAAAGAATTTTTAGCGGAACCGCGCAACCAACAACTTGGTGTGCTTGCACACGAAGCAGCGCACATTATTCATGATGACTGTACTGGTCAGCTGGTATTTGATACTGCTGTTACCTATGCAACGGCACTTGCTCAGCATTTTGTAACCTTTGCAGTTCATATGCCGCCAAACAAACTGATACAACAATCGGTCGCTCAGTATGTACAAGCTGCTTATTGTCGGGCACTCGAATTTCGTGCAGACAAAGAAGCTGCACAAGTTCCTGGTGCTGCACAAGGTTTAATAGAATATTTCGAAAAAGATCTTGCTGAAGACAAGCACCAACATGCACTTTCTTCACACCCTACCTTTAAAGAGCGTATCGAACGGTTACAACCATATGTACAAAAAAAGAAATAAGATGAAAAACTTACTGCTCACAATATTACTCATCGCGCCAACGACAAGTCGTTCGATGAACTATCTTAAACGGTTTGCCAGCTTTACTGATAAAGCTGTAGCTCTCTGGTGCATTTCATATCCCACATATGCTTCCCATGCAGAACATAAAAAACTTATGGCGACAGCACATCCATTACGTGCAGATATAGCTGAACCCACACAACGTATGGTTTCTGATTTATGTAAAAAACTTGATGTTGATTATAAAAATATTGAAATTAAACAATTATCAAATAACTATGATGCCGCCGCAGCTAATTCTTTATTCAGTAAAAATAAAGTTATCATAGGAGATGCCTTTCTTAATCGCCCCCTTTATCAGCAAGAAGCGATTATGGCTCATGAACTTATTCATATTAAAAATCGAGACAATTTGAACGTGCGGGGAGCAGCAGCAATAATTTCACTGGGTGCGATAGGAAGTTTCAGACTTGGCCATCATGTTTTGACTAAATTCGCTACTCTAGCTCAAAAAACTGCTTCTCACTATAACTTCAATACACTAACGAATACCATAGACAAAATAAAAAACATCGCGCTGACTCCTCTAAAATCTCTTTCATTGCCTCTGGCTGGAGCGTACCATCCGCAATTAAAAGGTACCACTGCATCATATGAATATGATGATGAAGACTTTTCCCATATATCGAAAACAAATCTTGATGATGGAGAAAAAACTGCAGGCATTGGGTTACTTCTGCTCGCTCGTTACCAACGTTTTTATGAAAAGCGAGCAGATATAGAATCTGCAAAAAAAGCTGCTATTGCTCAAGGCGCAATAGATGCTTTTGAAACCATCTTACAGAAAGACGATGCGTCCGCATCGTCCACATCAAAATATAGATACACCGCCGCACTCGATACGCACCCCTGCTTAAAAGAACGCATCGAATATCTTAAGCCGTTGGTACAGCAAGGAAAATAACATGAAAAACATCGTACTTGCAACATTGTTTATCGCACCAACAACAGGTCACGCTTTACATCATCTTAAACGCTTAGCCAACTTTGCTGATAAAGCAATTTTTGTTGGCGGTGGAGCTTATGGTATACATACTTCATATACTGAAACTAATAAAATGATGGCAACAGCTCAACCTTTGCGTGCAGATGGGGCTGAACCTACGCAACGTATGGTTGCTGACTTATGCAAAAAACTTGATGTTAATTATGAAAACATAGAAATCAAGCAATTATTGGGGAATTATGCTGGTGAGGCTGCCGCATTCAATTCTTTGTTTGGTAAAAATACCGTTTTTGTAGGCGAAGAAGTTCTTAAGTTGCCACACTACCAACAAAAATCAATCATAGCTCATGAGCTTACTCATATTAAAAATCGGGATAATTTTAAAACGGTAGGAGCGGCAACAGCAATTTCACTCGGTGCAGTAGGAAGCTTCAGACTTGGTCATCATGTTTTGACTAAAGCTGCTATCTACGCACAGAATACTTTTGCTAAACGTAACTTTAATTCTGTAGCACAAGCTATCGATAAGACAAAAAACATCGCACTCAGCCCGCTGAAATCATTCACTTTACCACTGATCGCTGCATGCCATCCACCACAAAAAGGAGGCATCACCACATATCCTGAATATAATGATGATGGTAGTTTAAAAGATAGAAGGATAGACGATGGAGGGAAGAAGGCGGGTATTGGTCTGCAACTATTTGCCCGTTATCAAAGATTTTTAGAGAAACGTGCAGACATAGAATCAGCAAAAAAAGCTGGAACTGCTCAAGGGATCATAGACATGTGTGAAGCCAACTTAAAACAAAAGAGTAGGCATGATCTTCCACCAATGGAATACACTTATACCACGGCGCTCGACTCGCATCCATGCTTAAAAGAACGCATCGAATATTTACAACCATTTGTACAAGAAAAGAAATAAGATGAAACAGACAATCGCACTTACTGTATTGTTAGCAACCACACCATCTGCGCAAACAGTATCAAAAGAACTATTCCGCACGACGTATCATGGAACTGATATCATCGTCATGCAAGGCGATTTGCTCACACAACAAACCGATGCGGTGGTAAATGCTGCAAACGAATCATTAATTGGTGCAGCGGGTGTTGCAAAGGCAATTCAAGATGCAGCCGGTGAGAAACAATTTAAAGCATACGTCATGGCGAATATTCCCGTAGATACTAACGGAGAACGTTGCCCTATCGGCCAAGCGCGCATCACGCCCGCATTTGATCTTACCAAAAAGTATGGCACGCACCATATTATTCACACCGTTGGTCCACGCGAATTTACAGCGATTAATCAAAGCTTACTGCAAGATGCCTATACTGCATCACTGACCCTTGCGCATACTTCAAAATTATCTTCTATCACATTTCCTGCAATCAGCACCGGTATCTTTGGTTATCCCCTTGATAAAGCAGCACAAGCGGCAGCGATGGCAACTGTCCAATGGGTTACAAACCATCCCGGAGCATTACGAAAAATAGTCTTTGCTGTCTGGACAGACCCAAATGCGCAACAATACGGCACACTACTGATCAAAGCGTTGCAAAAAAATATATAACCAAACAGAAACTCATGCAGAGCCAGGTGAATCGCCTGGCTTTTTTGTTGACAAATTTATTGCATAACGCGCACGCTAGAAGAAATAAGATCGTGAGGAGAAAGTATATGAGACGTACCATTACTCGCATCATCATGTCACTGGTAATTATTGTCGCCGGTGGTGCCATTGCAGCCGCCTACACGCTCGAATATATTATCGACACGCTCGAACAAAATATCGAAGAACGTGCATTGCCAGTATTACAAATCGATATCCCAGAGATTAGAAAAAAACTTTTTAAAATATTCCCCCATCCAAAAGATATTCTCGAATGTCTTCCCTTTTGTTCTACCATCGCTGATAAAGTTGTTGAGGCTGTCAAGCGACCGCTCATCAAAAAGATTCTTACCAAAACTCGAGACGATTTGAACAATGAGCTCAACTACGTCAAAATCCGTATACTCGAATATGAAGAAGATGAAAAGCAAAGAACAATCACCGCTCATTGTACGTATGGAATCACCGTTATTTTAACGGGGGAAACATTTAACCAGATTGTAGAAACTCACCGAAATTGGTTGACCCTTACCTTTATCTGCGATTAAAGAGTATTTCTGGCCGTTTAATGGCAGAATACAAGAAATCCACCCATCGGGCCCATGCGACTCGACGACAAATCCTTTGCTTTGATACCAAGCAAGCGCTTTTTTATTATCTTGATGCACTTCAAGCTCTATAGTTGCCACTCGTAATTTGTTTGTGCAGACTTCGATCGCGTAGTCTAAAAGAACGTTGCCATACCCATTCCCTTGATGCTGCTTATCAACCCCGATGCCTGCAATCACCGCATACCGCTGCGTGAACCACATCATATGTCGTTCGAGCACAACGATATTTACAAAGCCCACGGTCGTACCGGCAACACGATAGACCGATATCGTAGGAACTGATGTATGCTCCAGACGATCCAATAATCGTTCGAGCGTTTGTCGGTGTATCAAAAATTTTGCATAGTCTGTGATGATTGTTGAAACCGCTTCGAAATCACGCTTCGCTTGGTATGGCGCAATACAGCTGTTACAACGAGCAACACGTCGAGCGATTTCCGCATCATGCGTTGCTGCTTGGTCATTTGATAGGTCGAGATACAGAGCTTTGCTTGAAGAAACGAAAAACAACATGATCATCACGATTTTTTTCATAGAATCCCCCTTTCCGGATATAGGTAATTTCAGCATACTCTATCCCACACCACAAACAGAATAGCTCCGGTTCTCCAACGTTTCACAAAGTTTGGGGATGACGCTATACTAAAAAATAAACGTTACCCTTCTTTTAGAGCTCAAACAAACCCTTATGGATCCAAAAAAAATAGACCTCAGTCAATTTACCCCCGATAAAATTAGAAACTTCTCTGTGATTGCCCATATCGACCATGGTAAATCGACCATGAGCGACCGCCTTTTAGAGATCACGGGCACTTTATCGACGCGCGTCAAAAATGAGCAGTTTTTGGACAAACTCCAGGTTGAACGAGAACGTGGCATCACCGTCAAAGCACAAAGTGCCTCGATGATCTACGAATACAAAGGCGAACAATACCTCTTGAACCTGATCGACACTCCGGGACACGTCGACTTTAGTTATGAAGTATCCCGCTCGCTCTATGCCTGCCAAGGCGCCCTGCTGTTGGTTGATGCGGCACAAGGGGTGCAAGCACAAACCATGGCAAACTTTTATCTCGCTTTCGATCAAAATTTAACGATTATCCCGGTCATTAATAAAATCGATATGGAAGCTGCAAATCCGGAAGCGGTTGAAAAAGAGCTCGAAAATCTCTTCGATTTTCACCCTACCGATTGCATCCGCGCATCTGCAAAGGCAGGCATCGGCATTACCGAAATTTTAGATGCTATTATCGAACGCATTCCTGCACCACAAGCAAACTTAGAGGAGCCCTTAAAAGCGCTTTTGTTTGACTCGTGGTACAACGAATACAAAGGGGTCATCTGTTTAATTGCGCTCAAAAATGGCGTTATTAAAAAGGGTGATATTGTCAGCCTTGCGCAGAGCGACAAAGATTATGAAGTTTTAGAACTTGGACTCTTGTACCCCGATGAAACACCCATGGACGCCCTCTATGCGGGGCAAGTAGGCTACGTCATCACCGGTATGAAGACCGTGCAAGAAGCACGTGTGGGCGATACGCTCTACCATAAACGGCAGCCGGTCACTCCGTTTCCTGGTTTTAAACCCGCAAAACCGATGGTCTTTGCCGGTATCTACCCGATAGAAAATACGGAATTTGATCTGCTGCGCGACGCAATCGAAAAGTTAACCTTAACCGATGCGAGCGTGAAGGTAGAAAAGAAAACATCGGTAGCGCTTGGGTTAGGATTCCGCTGCGGTTTCTTGGGGCTGCTGCATATGGATGTCTTCAAACAGCGTCTCGAGCAAGAATATGATCTTTCTGTTATTGCCACGGCACCGAGCGTACTTTATAAAGTAAAACTTAAAAACGGCACCACAATCGACGTAGAAAATCCATCTGATCTGCCTGATCCGATGGCGATGGAAACGATTTTTGAGCCGATCATTACCGCAACTATTATTTTACCCAAAGAATATCTCGGTTCTATCTTGAAATTGTGCCAAGATAAACGTGGCGTACAAAAAGAGATGGTCTTTCTTTCTGAAGAACGGATTATTCTTACCTACAAATTACCATTAAATGAAGTTGCAACCGACTTTTATGATCAGTTAAAATCACTCAGCTCTGGCTATGCAAGTTTAGATTACGAAGAGGCTGGCTATGAACCATCTGATCTGGTTAAAATGGATATTCTTCTGAATGGAAGTCCTGTTGATGCACTCTCGGTTATTTTGCACCGCGAAACATCGGAACGTACCGGAAGAATGCTTGTAGAAAAATTACGACAGCTGATTCCACGGCAATTGTTTGTTGTTGCCATTCAGGCTGCCATCGGTGCTAAAATTATTGCACGGGAAACTATTTCTGCATTGCGTAAAGACGTGATTGCCAAATGTTATGGTGGCGATATCACCCGTAAACGAAAATTGCTTGAAAAGCAAAAAGCTGGTAAAAAGAAAATGAAGCAGGTCGGAAACGTGGAGTTACCGCAAGAAGCATTCCTCTCCATCCTCAAAAAGGATTAATATGTCAGCCAAACAGTTCACGGGTAATATCTTTATCTTCCATGCGTTTGACGTTGGTGAAGAGATCAATCTTGATCGCATCAAACATTTGCAATCAAGCAAGCAGCAGCCACTGTCTAAATATTTTAAAAACTATCACTTACCACTTTCTGTCGATCTGCCTACGGATCATCCAACCGCTCCCAGCACCAGCATTAAAGTCCATGGTTTTGGTGTGATTACACTGCGTTATCAGATAGCTTATCGTGGAACGTTAGAAGAGCTACGTACGAAAATTAATGATATCGAACATTCGTATGAAGATCAGAGTGTGCGTGATGCCAATGTATTGTTTGAATTGATTAAAACAGAGATCAAACAACCACGGTTTTTCCATTTACGAACTTCGTACGTTATTATTCAAGCAGACCCTACACCAGAAACAGATATTCTTGCACTCAAAAAAGAAGAAGGCAGCACTATCGCTTCACTCCTCCGTTTTGAAACAGAGACATTATCTGAATATCAAAAAGATGAAATTCTTGCGACCTCAATCGGCTACTATCGTAATGATTTGATCATCATCGATACCGAAGCAGCATTTATGTATGATGATGAATATGAAGAGCTCCTTGATCTCTTTGAATTTGCAAATTTGCAACATCTTGAACTCCAATATTTTGATAGAACACTCGATAAAAAATTAAGTGTCGCCTACGAACAAAAAGTACAAAAGCCTCCCTTTAAAGCTTACTTACCTTTCATTGGAACACTCATCAATGACCCGGTTGCCGAATTAGGGCAACTGCGCGTTGATATTTCGGTTATCACCGAACGGCTTGAAAATAGCATCAAGCTCGCTGGCGAAGCATACTATTCAGAACTCTATAGTCTTTTGAAAGAAAAGCTGGATCTTAATAATTGGAAAGATTCTATTAGCCGAAAACTTTCTATTATTTCAAGCATTAGTAGTGTGTATCAACATCACATGGAAGCGATTCGAGAAAATATTATTTCATTCTCGATTATCATTCTGATTTTCTTAGAATTGATGTTGGGTTTGCTCAACTTAATGAGACATTAAAGAGGACATATGCATCACAGAAATGTTTTATACATGCTCGTGTTAGGTTATAATTTCAATCTAGCATCATTTCAATTTGTAACAACCATAACACAAGAACATCTCCGCGCGCTTGCTCACACAAAACCAAAACCAATAGACTATCTTAAACTTGCAGCGCAAAAGCCAGAAAGCTTCAGAACCCTACCTTTAGCACTTTCCTTCAAAGGTGTTGTTGCCGAAATCAATACCCCGTTTGAAATGGAGCACGATACATTGATATATAATGGATCAACTTCTACCAAACGTGATACATTGCTGGGATGGTTTCTTCAGAAATTTTGTGATGTAAAACTTATCCAAGCAGGATCCATGTATCCGAATTTGAATTTTAAAATCGAAAATGAAGAATTACACATTAATGCCCCATTTCAGGAGGGGCTTGATCATCTTAAATCCTGCATCAGTTATTGCATAGATTCCAATGCAAATCCTGCACTCGTCGTCGGTGGTCAAAAGAGGATCGATGCGCTTATTGCCGTGTTTCCAGAGCTCAAAGAAATTTTGCACATACCACAAAGTAACGAAAAAGATATTTTGAACAAAGAAGCTTATGAAAAGCAAACAGTAGAAATCTCTGAGCTGAAAAAATAGCACCATAATTTAGCACATAAAATAGAAAAGGGTCCCTCGAGAAACATCAAATATCTCTCGAGGGACCCTTTTTTTTTACGCATTTCCCCTGGCCATGTAAAATCTACCACTTGATGGTCAGATTTACACCATTGGCCGAAATCCGGAATGCAACTCCGGATTCTCCAAGGCGCGGCAGATTTACAGATTCAGATCTGCTTTTTTATCTTAATTTCGGGAAAACCCTTTTTATTTCAACGCAATCCGTGGTAGGATTTATACCAGATGGTGGTAGATTTTACGCCATCAAATGGGAGATTTTACATGTTTTACCGAAGAAATATAAGTTCGAACCTGAAGGATGCCCTTAATCGTAGTCCGGTAGTCTTTTTGACGGGAGGGCGACAAACAGGCAAAAGTACCCTCATCAAAGAAGTCTGCGGGGAGGAATATACCTATGTATCCCTCGATGATCTTCGTTTTTTAGCACAAGCAAAATATGACCCAATTGGCTTTCTTGCCGGCCTCCCAAAGCCACTTATTTTAGATGAGGTGCAACGGGTCCCTGAAATCTTTCTTGCCATTAAACAAGATGTTGATAATAACCGTGTTAACGGGCGCTATGCTTTAACAGGATCTGCAAATCCACTTTTGATCCCTCAGGTAAGTGACTCTCTTGCCGGCCGCATGGAAATCCTGCAGCTTTTTCCTCTTTCTCAGGGCGAACTGAATAATCATGATGAACGCTTTATTGATCATATCTTTCAAGAGACCGTATCATTTAAAAAAATATCCGCGATCGATAGAGATACCTTACTACAAAAGATGATTATCGGTGGCTACCCGCTCGTGCAAAACCGGAGAGAAAGAGATCGCGATGCATGGTTTGAATCATATATCATGACTTTGTTGCAACGAGACGTAAAAGATCTTGCAAATATCGAAGGAATCACACAACTTCCCGATCTTTTAAAACTGCTCGCAGCACGCACCAGCGGACTTTTAAATAATGCAGAACTTTCTCGAACAAGTGGCATCGCTGCAACTACCCTCCACCGTTACGTCACGTTACTCGAAATACTTTTTCTGGTTTATTTCCAACCGGCATGGAGCGCCAATCTCGCAAGACGTCTTGTGAAATCACCAAAAACATATCTTATCGATACAGGACTTTTAGCATTTGAAAATGGTATGCAAGTTCAAAGACTCAAATCAGACGGAACTTTACTTGGTGCACTTATCGAAAACTTTGTAGTCAGCGAGCTGAGAAAACAGATGACATGGAATGAGCTGCGTGTGGGTCTGTACCACTATCGCACGCAAGCAAATATCGAAGTTGATATCATTCTTGAAAATAAAGCAGGACAGATCGTCGCCATCGAAGTCAAAGCAAGCGAAAGTATCCGACCAGATGATAGCAATGGTTTGCGACAACTACGAGAAGATCTTGGTGCAAAATTTGTACGGGGTATTATTTTATACACTGGTTCTGAAATTGTGCCTATCAATGAACAGATAACTGCTTTGCCAATTTCATATTTATGGCATTTGTAAATCAAAGTAACAAAAAAGAAGGTCCCTCGAGAAATATGATATTTCTCGAGGGACCTTCTTTTTTTTTCACTATGCTCTAAGCTACCTGCAGCCATTTTGTGAACATCCTGATAATCGCAGGCCGCCCGGTCGGTAATTCATCAATATTCTTGCCAACCCACCGCAATGCCTTCGATTCTTTATTGATCATAACCGATTCATCGCTCATCACCTGCAATAAAAATCGCACGTCATAATGATCATGTTCAGGCTCTCTGGAATTTGCCGGAATGCGATGAACATCGATATCAAAAATATCTTCAGAAACCGGCACAATATGCATAATGCCCGATTCTTCTTGCGCTTCTTTGATCGCTACCCGCAGAACATCAGAATCGCCATCGCAATGGCCACCTAATTGTAACCAGGTATCAAGCTTTGCATGATGCATCAAAAGCACATGCGTACCTTCTTTGTTTACCAACCAAGCAGATGCAGTCACATGCCCATGCAGCAATGATCGTTCAAAACATTCCGGATGCGCTTGCACAAAGGCTATCATATCGCGCTTGAATGTTACTTCTTGCTCGGAGGGATGATATATTGCCAATTTTTCTAATAATAGTTGTCGATGCACAGGCAACCTCTTATTGCGCAACGCTCACGTGCGCTGGGCGCAGCACATTGCCTTTATACAGATATCCCTTTTGTAACACTGCAACAATCTGGCCAGAATTTTTACCTTCGTGCTGCACATGCATTAATGCTTCATGAAATTCCGGATCAAACAGCTCATCTTCGGTGATTGTCATCTGGGTAACGCCCTTTTTTTCGAGCAATTTCAAGAGATCTTTATAGATAAGTTCGAAGCCAGAGAGCCGTTTTTGCAGATCATCCTGTTGCCCAGCAACGTGTTGCCCCGCAACTTCTGCAAAGGCACGTTCAAAGTTATCGGCAATCGGTAAAAGATCCAAAAAGATCGCACTTTGGGCACGCGCAATGCGATTTGCCGTTTCGGTGACTTCACGTCTGCGATGATTTTCAAAATCGGACATGAGATACGCATATTTTTCTTTATAATGCGCAAGATCAGCTTGGCAATTTTGGAGGCGAGAAGCTTCAGAAGCTTCCTGTGCCTCGCTCTGTTTCATATCTTCGTCCATGAGGGATTCCCTTAATCAGTACAATGTATTACTATCATGTAGAAATAGTTTACCATAAATGTGGCCGAGCAACATATTTTCCCACGCACGTAGTAAAAAACGCCACTTTACCCTCGAGAAATCTATGAATTTCGTACGCTGCTTGCTCGTGAGTTGCTTACCCTTTTTTGCTTGCTCTGGCTTTGATACCACCCATTTCTTCAGACCACCCTTTTTAGATCGTGGCCCGTGGCTTGAAAAATCCTGGTTAAGTGCACTTTTCATCGAAGTTGCTGATGGCAAAACCCATCATGCCCGCAACTGCGCCGGCCATAAAGTACCGCTGCTTGATCTCTATGGTTCGCATAACGTTGCCGCAAGTGCTCTGAATGTCCCCAATGCAAGCCCACTCCTCCAAAGTCTTGCAGCGCTGCCTGCCGTGGGCAATTTTGGCACCGTTTCTCTGAACGCCAAAGAACATATGACCGAGGTCGTCATCGAAGCCTATCAAAACTTTGTGCATGGGCTGTTTCTCCACCTGCATCTGCCCATTCGCCGCCTCACTATCTCCCCTATCTGCCTGCATGACCTGAGTAACCCTGCATCCAACAGTGCCGCGTGGCAAACATTCCTGCGCAACCCATCGGCTATTTTAGAACCGTATGGCCTCTCGCTCACCGGTTATAAGGAGCATGGGGTGGGGGATTTTGGCATTGCCCTTGGGTGGACAAAAAATTATGAATGTTTTGAACACATCGATTTTCTTGATACGACGCTGCAAGTGGGGGTAACAACTCCGACCAGCAAACAACTGTGTCCACGCCATCTCTTTACCATTCCGCTGGGCTATAATGGCCATACCGGTTTTTTTGGAAAAGGTGATATCAGTGTTGGTTTTTTTGATTGGATGACCGCCGGAGCGACACTCTTTGGGATGGGATTTAATAAACATCTCGTGCAACAACGCGTTAAAACGTCGCCAGAGCAAAGCGGACTGATTATCTTAGAACGCCAGCCGGTAGATGAACATTTAGGGTCGATTATTTCGTGTGAACTCTTGCTGCGTGCCGACCACTTTTTGCGCGGCTGCTCGTTGGATTTTGCCTACCAGTTCCAACATCAATGGAAAAGTTCATGGTTCTTGTGCGCCAGCAAGCAATGCTACACTATTCCGGATCAACGATTGCAAAATTGGAGCATGCACACGATAAATATTGAGCTATCGTATGATTTTTCGAATATCAATCATCCTTGCGCACCAACCTTTGGTATCTTGGTAAATATCCCGGTGGCTGGTCATCGCATTTTCACCCCCACCATGGGCGGCTTATCCTACGCTATGATGACTTCGTGGTCGTGGTAAATTGCTTCCACAGTGCGCTGGTATGATCCATAATCATGCAGCTAAAAAGCCCACCAATATTCTTTTGTTTGAGTGAAACCTCAACCGACGGATTCCATGGAAGTAATGCCGCTTGCCCATCATCAGAAATAGATTGCCCGGTGAGAGTATCTTTTTGTGCGACAAGCAGCGCGGTAAAAATATCACCAAGCTCTTCGACATATTGTTCAGAGAGACTATTTTTCGGCTGCTGTTCGGTAAACCAGTAGGTGGTTGCATATAAATCGAGATTTGTTTTAATCAGCTTTGGATAGAGGTGATGCCGATCTTCACGGGCTATGGAGCGTACGGTATCGACCGTTGTCCAAGCATCCAGTGTTTTATTGAGCATCGTATCGGGGGTAATTTCTGCCTGCAAGAAAAAAGCTCCGCAGCCAATCACCCGCAACACAAAATATAAACGCAACTTAATTTGTAACTTCATAAAAACCTCCAACAGACCCTTACTGATTTAATTTTCTCAAATAATATTCACAATTGTCAATTAAATTCAGCCTGAAACAAATAAGGCCCGACTACAGCGAAACTTTTTCGCAAGGGCATGATGATGGAAAGAATACTATAAAGTAATCCGCGAGGTTTTGGGCAATAAAAAAGCCACTTGCGAGACAGAATTGACTCGCAAGTGGCTTTTTTTGTTTATTTTTTTAGAACGGTAGATCGTCTTCGAACGGAGCTTCGTCTTCAAAAGCAACCATTGTAGGTTCTTCTTTTTTCGCTGCTACACGTTTTTGTTTAGGAGCTGCTACTTTTGGTGCTTCTTCAGCAGATTCCATTAAACCGTCTGTTGATGCAAGTTCAGCACCCTGACCAGAAGATAAAAAGACGACGCGGTCGGCAACAATGCTATGCTTGCTGCGTGCTTGCCCATCAGCATCTTTCCAGCTGTCTAATTTTAAGCGACCTTCAATTAAAACTGCACGACCTTTTTGCAAATATTGTCGCGATGTTTCTGCTTGTGCTCCCCACACATCAACATCCACATAACAGACTTCTTGCTGCACAACGCCTGCTTTATTTTTAAATTGGCGATTTGATGCGACACTCAAACGGCAGACGCTTCCTGCGCCAACCTGTTTTAATTCAGGATCTCTCGTGAGATTTCCCACTAAAATAATACGATTAAATGATGCCATAATATTCCTTTGTTGGTAGAACGTTATTTTGTTAATGTAGCCTGATTACTGATCGCCTGCAACTCTTTCACCAACAACTCGCTCTCTTCTTGTAAAGATTGTACAGACTCCTGATACGATTGCAATTGTTGTTTATCTGCGGTCATAAAGCAGCTTTTTTCATTTTGTTCTAAAAGATCGGTAATGGCGAATAATAATGCTTCTTGTACCCGAGCGTACTGCTGCACGAGCCGCCAGGCAACCTCACCTGTTACTTTACCTTCACTGGTTCCACACCTACCCGAAACAAAAAATTGCTCTGCCTCTTGCAATTCCTGACATCGCTCACGCAGAAGATTGATAGTTGCTTTGTTTCCAGCAGGACTTTTGCTCATGCAAGAGCCAACAACATATACTTCTTGTATCAGAGCATGCGCATACGCTTCGCATGATTCAGTAAATTCCTGCCGCATGGTTGCAAGACTCTTCTTCTTTTTTTTATTCGTTTTTTGCTCGACCGGCTTTGCTAAAAAACTCTCTTTTTCAACAGCCGTTTCTGCTGGCATCATGCTTGTTAAAAACAATAACGACCAGACTATTTTCTTAAAAATCATAAACGAACTTTCTGGTATGCCGTGTATCCATATTGAACCAACGAAGTTCCCACACAAAAAGAGATAATTCCTAAAAAGAGCTGCAATAGATGGGGAAACGGCATCGCAAAGAGAGAACAACTGAGTAAAAAACCGATAAAAGCTAGTTGTAACGCCGTCGTTACTTTACCAAGCATCGTAGGCGCAATCGGCACCAATTTCTTATGAAAACTCCAATACCATGCACCCACCACTATGCAAAACTCCCGCACCACGACCAAGAGAATAAACCACGTCGGTATCAAAAAATAGGGCGAATCGATGCTCAATAATGCTGCATAACAGGCAACCACGAGCATTTTATCTGCAATCGGGTCGAGGTATGCTCCGAGCTCTGTCTCTTGCTTGAAAAAGCGTGCACTTGCCCCATCAAAAAGATCGGTCACTGCCGCAAACAAAAGTAACCCGACAGCTTGGCTAAAATCATGCTGCACAATCGCAAGCACTAAAAAAGGCACGCTGATCATGCGTGCCATGGTTAACAAAATAGGAATATTTACAACTAATTTCATAGGCTATCCAATTTTTCTGGTACTATTTGTCCACTTCCCAAGCATACCCCATTGTCATAAAAAACAGCAAATTGTCCCGGAGCAATGCCTTGGTCATTCTGCGGCAATTTCACCCGCAAGGTATCATCGGTCAGGTAAGCAACCATGGCCGCATACAAAGCAGGCCCGTGGCGCAACTTAACACCAAGTTCTGTTGCTGTGGGCGCAACACCAGAAATCCAATTGCAATTACCAACCATAAAACTATCACGACTTTTATCAGCCGCATGGTAGCTCCGTGAAACAAAGACGATATTATTGTCCGTATCTTTTTGTACCACATACCAAGGACCGCCACTGAGCCCGAGGCCCTGCCGCTGCCCGATGGTATGGAACCAAAAGCCACGATGTGTGCCCAAGTTCTTGCCAGTCTCCACTTCGATAATTGCTCCCGGTTTTTCGCCCAAATGATAGGCTATAAATTCATCAAATTTTAATTTTCCCAAAAAGCAGATCCCTTGGCTATCTTTACGTGCTTGGTTTGGCAAATTGAACTGCTGCGCATAGTCCCGCACCTGAGCCTTTTCCAAATGTCCGATAGGGAACAATGCCCTGCTCATCTGCTCTTGGCTTAATTGCGCCAAAAAGTAGGTCTGATCTTTGATGGTATCGGGCGATTGCTTGAGCACAAACAGACCGTCATGCTCGGCAACTTGTGCATAGTGACCCGTGGCAATTTTATCAAATTCCGTTCCGATATGGTCATAAAAAGCACCAAACTTAACCCGTTGGTTACAGAGCATGTCGGGGTTGGGCGTAAAGCCACGCCGCACTTGATCGATCGTGTAGGCAACCACTTGGTCCCAATAGGCGCGTTGCATTGAAACCACTTCAAGCGGCACATTCACCTGTTTGCAGACTTCACGAACATAGGACAAATCTTCCTCCCACGGGCAATTGCCCAAGAAAGAAAGTTCATCTTCAAGCCAGATTTTCAGGTAAAAGGCGGTAAGGTCATGCCCCTGCTGCTTGAGAAGTCTCAGCGCAACGGAACTATCAACACCACCAGAGATAAGTACTGCTATTTTCATAGTTTTTAGTATAGCAAAAATTAACCCTTTTTGAATAAAAAAAGCAGTGAAAAGCACATTCACAAAAAATCAGCCTCTGTTATGATAAAACAGATACAAAGATTCTTTCAAACCTGAGCATAATTCATGAATATTCTCGATAGTCTCAAACAAAGCTTTTTTTCCTTCATCACCAGCGAATTTTCTCTGCCCGCAGAGGTCACCAAAAACATTACCTTAACGCTTAATGTCGACGTTCACAAGCAACAATTTGGCGATCTTTCTTCCAACGCTGCACTTATATTAAGCAAGCTCGTACAAAAGTCACCCCGTGACGTAGCCCAACAGATTACTAAAAATTTTTCACATCCCTCCGTTGCCAAAACAGAAATTGCAGGGCCGGGATTTATCAATTTCTATCTCACTCCTGAAACCTATAAAACTATCGGCAAAGAGCTCTCCACGCAAGGCAATGCATTCTTCCGCAAAAGCCCAGAAGAGCCCACCCACACCTATAATGTTGAATTTGTCAGCGCAAACCCAACGGGGCCGCTTCATATCGGCCACGGGCGTGGTGGCATTATTGGGGATGTACTCGCGCGCGTCTTGAAATTGCGTGGCCATAACGTCACGGCAGAATTTTACATCAATGATGCTGGTTCTCAGATTCA
>Ga0364920_10259_pt1 | contig 16172 bp, 14 predicted proteins | sample SorcelJu500001C8_FD_206961 | JGI IMG/M metagenome (GOLD analysis project Ga0364920, IMG submission 206961) | Enriched cells from Trout Bog Lake Hypolimnion, Wisconsin, USA - BchlTB.June20.5000.01.C8 | ecosystem: Environmental > Aquatic > Freshwater > Lake > Hypolimnion/Profundal zone | place: USA...
GGGAGAATCAAGATCTTGGTAACCAACTCATAAGGAGTAACGTAGTAGGCTACCGCTACAAGACCCAAGACACCCCCGATCATGAACCGATCAAGATAGACCATTAAAGGACTGATCACATTCGATATGGTCATCCAGCCACCAAAAGAAAGCATAGACCTAAAATATCGCCGAGATGGCCTGATTTTTTTAAATAGATTAGGCACTACCCTCTTACACAAAAGCACATGAATCCAAAAGACAAGGATCCTGACAACCATCAATGCAATGACAATCGCGCTAAGAACCTTAGTGAAGGGCAGGACGAACATTGGGGTTAGGAACGTCAGAATACCGAGCGGTACGCGGACCATATTGACAAAATCGAAACGCTGAAAGGCCTCAAGTACGCCTCTAAGGCCCGCGGTAAGAATGACAAACGGCAAGGTCAGCGCCAACCAACTTATAGAGTCAATCGCCTCGCCTCTATAAGCCTCCGAAACAGACAACAGATTAAGAGCAAGCCAATGCGAGGAGAAATACACTAAGCCACAAGCTGATAGTCCCAGCACCAGCATTGCAAACAAAGCCGTCGTTACCACATCTGGAATATCCTCGTACTGGTTCGCTCCAATTTTCTCTGAGACCAAAAGCGTCAAGGCACGACTTAGGCCAAAATCGAAGAGACTGAAGTATCCAACCATGAACCACACCATGGTCATCAGACCAAAGCGCTCAACGCCCAAGTCACTAATTAAAACAGGAATCGCGAAATAGGCTGCCAACAAAGGGGTTAGATGGCCCACAAGATTCCAGACCGCATTGATTCCGATACGGGTTGTCTTAACTGCTCCGCTCAAAGGATTTGGCCTCGAGAAAGCAACTCATAGATATTCGATGAATTCACTCCATTCAGTCTCTGAACCAAGATCACCGTCATAGTGACAGCTTACCCATGCGACCGTTTAAACCATCCCCGATACCCTTCAACATCATTTTTAGCCTTGGAATACGGTTTGGCAAAATGACGCCATAAAAGACGAACATCATGATGAGTCGCTCCATTTCAAACCTTTTCCAGGCCCAAGCGGGGTAGCTTCTCGACAAAAGGAGGATACTATTTCTTAGCATATAGTAATAACGGAAGGGCTTATGAACAGAAGTCTCGCGCCATCTTAGAAACCAAATACGTTTCCGGTAAAGGCCTAGCTCATGCTGCATGACCGCATGGCAGGCCCCAAAAAGACGATACCCCTTTTTTTGGGCACGAAGACACCACTCCGTATCGACCTGATCGATAAATAACCCCTCCTCCATGAGACCCACATCGTCAAACACATCCATACGGATTAAAGAACCAGACGCTATCAGTAACTCACACTCAATTTCATTCTCCCCATCACGACCATGGATATTTCTATGCCCAGGGCGAGCCGAATATCTAAAAAAACCACTGAGTTCCGCCTGATCATTCTCTTGATAACAACACCCGACAGCACCCACTCTCACACTGTTAAGCGTCAAACGCTCATAGGTATCAAACAACACTGCGACAGTATTCGACTTGGGGATTGTGTCCTGATCCATCAGCAACACATGGCTCGAATTCATGCTCTTAGCCCACTCAATCCCACGATTTTGAGCCAACGCAACACCGTAGTTATCATCGAGACGGATCGTTTTCCCAGCCTTAAGACTCAAGGACTCGTTCCAAGCCCCCACATCCTCACTCGATGCGTTATCCACTATAACGATGTTATCAACTTGACCAGCCAATGACTCCAGTTGTCGTCCTAGCGTCTGGAAATGTGGATTGAAGGTAACAATTACTGCCGATATCGTCGGTCTCGTATGAGTCATAAAATCTGTAAAATCATTTACATTAATTACCAGCCGTCGCCGGATCGACGACACTTTGAAGGCAAAGCAAGTACCTTTAGCATCCTAATTCGCATAACCGCCTTGAAGAGCAGAGCGCTTTGGGTTTTAGACCCCTCATAGGCACTTTGATTATGGCGCCAAAAAATGACCTCAGTCGAGCGATATACTTTCCCAGTTAACTCAGCAAATAACCCGATATACCAATCACGACATGGAACCACTCTTAGGAAAGGGCGTATTCTTTCTCTGAGATTAGCCCTAAACCCCATACAACAGCCTATAAAGCTCGTCTTGTAAAATCGTCCAAGAATACAGGACACACGCCAACTAAGTCGAATAAATCTGATCACGAGGACACCCTTTCTGATCGACCACCACACCATTGAGCATCACCAGTGAAGCGTATTTAGATGTTCGCTAAAGCGCTAAAGTCTGCCGGGTAGTCAGTCATCATCTTGGTCACAAAGTACAATAGCGTCACCTTTTGCCGCGGATATGACCCGCTCAAAGTTTTGGACGCCCCCCAACTCTCGTTTCAACTTCAATCCTGATAGGACCCGAGAAGGCACGAACGACCCTAAGCATATCGTCGGCGGTCCATCATAAGCGATTACAAGCTCATCTCCAGGCAACAATTAGTCAGGCAAGCTCTTGACGATAAAAAGAATTGGTATAACTCAATAAATTGCTATTTATGCAGGCATAAATAAGAAATAGTTGTCCGCTATTAAAGCTTATCAGCCTCATTAAAACTCCCTTAAGCTTGTTTTTGATTTTAGGCCATTTGAGGCCCAAAATACAGGGCATGAAAACTTCAAACAATACGACCACCCCGCATGTTGCAATACTGCTTGGAACCTTCAACGGAGAATCCTATCTAGGTGCTCAACTTGAGAGTTTCTTAAAACAGACTCATGGCAACTGGTCCCTATGGGTCTCAGACGATGGCTCTACCGACTTCACGCTCAAAATTCTGAATGATTTTCAAAACGACCATCCCGAACATATCATTAAAATAAATAAGGGACCCATGGAAGGTTTCTCCAGAAACTATTTATCTTTGCTTGGTTCTGTAGATCCAGAGGCCGACTTTTTCGCCTTCTCTGATCAAGATGACATTTGGCTGCCGGAAAAATTAGCACACGCAATCAAGACATTACAACGAAGCGACCCAAAAACGCCTACACTCTTCGCATCCCGAACGCTAATTATCGACTCAAACGGTCGCTCCCTTGGATTATCAAAGAAGAAGAATCGCATTCCTAGTCTCCCAAACGCGCTCATTCAGAACATTGCGAGCGGGAATACCATGGTATTTAATCGATCGGCTCTAGACCTTCTAAAAGCGGGTGGGCCCGAACTCGACGTATACGCCCACGACTGGTGGGCTTACTTGGCCATCACCGCGGTTCAAGGTGACGTCTACTTCGACAACTCGCCAAGCCTTCTGTACCGCCAACACCAAGGGAACCAAATTGGCGCCTCAATCAAACTAAGGTCATACCTTAACCGAGTCCTTCTCGACCTCAATGGGAATTTAAGAAATACGATCAGTCAGAACCTTAGGGCCCTTAAGCATATTGAGAGCCAAATACCACAACGCCAAAGCGACCTGATTCATCAAATCGAAAAACTTCGACAGAAGAACCCTTTTTTTAGGATTTACTCTTTTATGAAGCTCCCCCTAAAGCGACAAACCTTCTTAGAAAACATAAGCCTCTTTTTAGCCGTACTTCTTGGGCGCATCTAGGTCCTATCCGAAACCGCATTATCGAGCATTGCTATCGCCCAGAACTTTAAACACTGTGAGAGCAATAATTTTGAGATCTAACCATAAGGACCAATGCTCAATATAGTAGAGATCATGCTCGATTCGCTGCTCCAAGTCCGTATCCCCGCGCCATCCATGAACTTGCGCCCAGCCAGTGATTCCAGCCTTGACCAAGTGCTTCTTCATATAATCAGGGATTTGATCTTTGAAGGCTTCTACAAATTGCGGTCGCTCAGGTCTTGGCCCAACAATCGACATATCACCATAAAGAACATTTAAAAACTGAGGCAGCTCATCAAGGCTGGTCTTCCGAATGAACCGTCCAAAAGTGGAGGTAGCCTTTTCATTTGCACCACCCCAGCTTAAACCTTTGGCATCGGTATCCACCGGCATCGACCTAAACTTGAGCATTTGGAACGGTCGATTATTGAGCCCAATCCGCTCCTGACGATAGAGAATGGGCCCGGGCGAATTCATCTTCACACCCAAAGCTATCAATATCATCAAAGGGAATATCAGAATCAAAATGATCAATGAAAGAACTCTATCTTCAATTATTTTAATTAGGTTATTCACTCCGGACATTGGGCTTGCAGAAATATCCAGCATAGGGATATCTAGAATTTCACTGACCCCATGATTGATGAATCTATAAGTAAACCAGTCTGGAGCAAAGCGAATACTTGCGGAGGTATGTCTGAGACCATGAAGAACGGCACGAAGACTATCCTCATTCCCTAGGGGCATAGCAAGCCATATTTCGTCTAAAGACTCCGAGGCAATGTGCTCCAAGTCCTCGTCTTTCGGCTCTGATACATATTGGAAAAGACTATATCCGGTCCAACCGGAACCCTCCAATCGTTCCAAGATTCGGTTGGCAGTCGCACCCTCACCGATAAGCGCAATCCGCTTGAGATTGAAGCCTCGTTTTCTGAGCATTCGCAATATGAAGTAAACAACTACCCTCTCTAGCCACATTAAGAGCAGCGATGTAAGGCCCCACATTAAAAACCAAAGCCTTGAGAAATCTTCTGTGGTTTTAATCAAGAACAACCACAGTAGAAGACCCCCCAACACGAATAACCAATTTGCCGTAACTGTAGCCAGCATCGAAGGAATGGCCCTTCCTCGCCAAGACTTGTATACCCCGCGAGAAAAAATCAAAAATAAAAGCCCACCTCCCACAATCAGACTGTAATAACCGCTAAGGTCGGCCGCCACAAAAACGGGTACCCCATAGGCTCTTCGCATCTCTAGAGCGAGCACTCCCGCAAGCCATATGAGCAGAACATCCGTAAGACGAATAAAAAAGGGCAGCGCGGATTGGGTTAGAGACGAACGATTCATATCAAAAAAATCATCTATAAAACAAAAAGCTCAGAACAACTTATTGATTCTCGACTTATGCCCTGAGGCCAACATTATAGCCTAGGTACTTTGAGAGGGTCCTTATGAACGCCCATGGCAAAAGATGTGGTGCTCGCTGGAACAGATATTTCAGCTCTGAGAAGACAAAGCGCTTACCTTCCCCATTCGCTGATCCAAATGATTCTAGCAACCAAGGGTTTTCAGCATGAAATCGACCCACTTCTCGATAACGATCAAATTCATCCTTTATTCCGTAATCATGCGAATGGTAAACCTTAGACTCTGCGACATAGCAAATAGACTTATTAGCAAGAAGTAGCTTTGCGGCCACCCACATATCTTCACCAAACTGAGCGCTGCGTGGAAATCCACCCACATCCTCAAGGTCCTTGATACGATAGGCCGCAAAAGAATCTGATAGAAAACAAGCTTTAAGCCCCATATCGGCTCGATCAGACAGTGTCCTAATATGCGACTTCGTACCGTAATTAAATAGCCGGGCGTGAGCGCCAAAAACACCCGATGTAGGATGAGGAAGTTGCCGTCCATACGCGGCCGCGACTGTCGGATCTTTGAATGCTGATAGGAGACGTTCTAATGATCTTGAATCAGCCAGTACAGCATCTTGAGTCAGAAAGACCAAAACATCGACAAAATTTAAAAGCCTCTCAACTCCGACCTGCCTCGTGCCTCCATGACTAAAATCCTCGCGCTTTATGATCATGACGTCAAACCCATGATCCAAAGCCAAGTTAACCGTCGAATCTTCAGATGAAGAGTCGATCACTAAACATTTACTTGGCTGAACGGACTGTCGATTCAACGCTTCAAGCCATGATTTCCAGACATTACCCGCATTCAAGGTCGGAACGACCAGACCAAACTTCACGATCGCCCTCCCTCAAAACCCAAATCGAAAGGTCCCAGCCGGCCAGCACCTTCCCACTTTCTTGAAAAAGAGGCCACCAAGGTCATAAGCAACAACACATCAATCATTGACGACACCATGAGGGACATGCCCTGTGGCCACATGCTGACTGGCCGAGTCGCAATGCCCCAACTGATCATCGAAGAAAATATCTGCACCGAAGGCTTTGAGGAAAGGCCCTTTGGGCTTCCCACCCAAGAATAAAGCCTCATCGATTCGGATCTCCCAAGCCCTAAGGGTTCGAACCACTCGCTCATGTGCAGGCGCCGCTCTTGCCGTCACCAAGGCCGTTCGAATCGGTGATGTCTCTGAAGGGAACAATGTCTGTATCCGGTGCAAGGTACTCAAAAAGGCTTTAAAAGGCCCACCCGAAAGAGGCGTCCTAGCTTCCGTGGTTTCGTTTTGAGTAAAGGCTTCAAGCCCTTTTTCCTGATAAATACGCTCTGCTTCATCGGAGAAGAGCACCGCATCCCCATCAAATGCAATTCTTAACTGTGAAGAATCGTGCATCGGTTTACTGGAATCCACGATGGTGGCAGCCGCATACCCTGCATCAAGTGCGCGCTTCACATCATCTGAATTCGTTGAAAGAAAAAGGTCAGCACCAAACGCACCAATATACCCAAAGGGTGATTGGCCACTCGTAAAGGCCGCGCGCGTTATAGAAAGCTCATGGAGGCGAATCGAATTGAAAATCCGAAGCCCCGTATCAGCGCTGTTCCTTGATAACAGGATCACCTCAACGGTCGCTTCAGGAAGCACTTCATTAATTGCTAGGAGTTTTTTGACCAGCGGATAGGCCACACCCGGGTTCAAAGGTTCATCCTCATGGTCGACCTGATACTGGCAAAATGCATCCTTTCCTTCCTCTTCGAATATTCGATGGGTGTCATCGAGATCAAAAAGGGCTCTAGATGAAATGGCGATAACGAGTTTCTGTTTATTAATCAACATAGAACCCTTTGGGTTTTTGACCTAAATTCATTTTAAATAAAAAGTATAATCGGGGTGAGGAAACCAAAATGATAGAACATTGTCTATTCCACTGTGAGGCGGTTTGGATGAATGGTGTACACTCTCTGCCCGCTAGCGGAATATCCACACAATAGGTAGGTTGATTATGGCTACCGAGCATCGATCAAAAAACTAAAAAAAGGCACACAAGATGAAAGACCTCATTACAAAAATGGTACGAAGCCGATTCTCCATCATTTACCTCGTGATTTTCATTGGGGCTTTGTACATGCTGCAAGAGAAGGCCATCATGCCTCTGGTTATGGCCGTGGTTAAATCAGATCTCTTCTTCGAAAAACCGGTCGAAGAAAATGAACCTCTAGGAAAGATTGAAGGTACCACTAGCCGCTCTACTCATGCCTTAAATCTATGCCAAGCCTCCGTCAGAAAAGAAGGTGACCTGAATGATAAAGCTCAGTTTATCGATGACAAAGCAGAAGCTTGGGCCCTTGGGAATCGTCAATATCTGATCCGCTCTACCGTTCGGATTGTTGATGGTGACAAGGACAACATTGATAAACTCTATGCCTGCACCGTCCGCCTCAATTCAGATGATGAATCCAAGCCTGAGAACTGGACCACGCTCGCGGTTGATTTCAATCCAGCTCCTTAGTTTGATTAAAGCCTGACGAGTACTACCTCGCCAGGCTTTCTTTTGGCTTAAAGGATCAAAGCCCAATCTAACCCGGTGGCCAACTAAGGCGCCGTCCTCCAAGCACATGAAGATGCAAGTGATAAACCTCTTGGCCACCATCTTCACGGCAATTGATTACGGTACGATATCCCGAAACCAGTCCCTCGATGCTCGCGACCTGACCCACTGCTCTCAAAAGGGCTGAACCTAAATCGGTTTCTTCTGTAGGAAAATCATCCAAAGAGGCGATATGTTGCTTAGGAATCACGAGCACATGTACCTTCGCCTGCGGACGGATATCTCGAAACGCGAGCACCTGATCATCCTCATAGACCACATCCGGCTTAATGTCGCCCGATACCATCTTGCAAAAAAGACAATCCGACATTCTTTACCCCTTCAGAATTCTCTACGGCCATTAAAGGCATGAGCGAGCGTTGTGCCGTCCACATATTCAAGCTCACCGCCAAACGGCATCCCGTAGGCAATTCGGCTGGTCTTGATGCCGAACTGCTGAGCCATATCATGGATGTAATGGGCGGTAGCTTCCCCTTCAACGGTGGTATTGGTCGCTAAAATAACCTCTTTAATCTCAGCCGTTTTAAAGCGCTCTTCCAGGAGATCCAATCTTAAATCCGTGGGACCGATGCCATCCAACGGCGACAGACGTCCATGCAAAACAAAGAAGACCCCTTTAAATCCGGTTGATAGATTAATCGCAAAGACCTCTGCAGGGGTTTCCACCACGCAAAGGAGACTCGATTCACGCTTAGTGCTTTGACAGATATCGCAAAGATCCTCTTCGGTGAGCGTACGGCATTGCTCACAGTAGCCGATCTTATCAAGCGCCCCCAAGAGGGACTCTGCGAGATGACGAGCCCCTTCAGGGTCTCTCTGCAAAAGATGAAAGCTCATCCTCTGAGCCGACTTAGCCCCCACACCAGGAAGACAACGAAGGGCCCTCATTAATTGACCCAAAGCGCCGGTTTGCTGCATAGATGCTTGTTAGAAAGGGAGCTTAAAACCAGCGGGTAACTCAAAACCACCCGTAAGACCGGCCATTTTTTCCTTTTTTAGTGCACTCACCTTATTGACGGCATCATTAAAAGCCGCTGCGACGAGATCCTCCAGCATATCCCGATCTTCCTTGATCAGACTGTCGTCAATCTCAAGCTTTTGAACCTGACGCTTACCGTTGAGTATGACCTTTACAAGGCCGCCACCCGACTCACCCTGAATCGTCATCAGAGCGATCTCATCTTGAATCTGCTGCAGGTTTTCCTGCATCTTTTGCGCCTGTTGCATCAGGCCTGCCAAAGGATTTTTCACGCGAGGGGTCTCCTTACTGTTTTAAAATTAGCTTAAGGGTTTGATGGTACCGGGCATCACCCGGGCGTCTAATCGCTCTTTGAAGGCTTTCACTGTTTCATCCTCTTCAATACCAAAAACCGCATCTTGTTGGCGGGTTTCTTCATGACGGTGCTTTTGCAGGGCCGGCGTTTCCTGATGGGGCGCATTTAAAGAGATGGAAAGTTTAATCGGACGATTGAAATGTGATTCCAGCGCGTTTTGAAGCGCCCCTTCAACGCGTGGACTCTTAAGATGATTAAGCTTTGGGTCGAGCGTCAATTCACAGTGCACATCATCAAGCACACTCAAAACGCAGTTATTGGCCAGCTCCCGCGTCATAGCCGTGAGTCCCATCGCTTGGATGAGCCTCGGCCAGTCCTGCGATTCACTGGCTGATCTGGGCGTCACGGCCGCTTGGGGAGGGAGAACGAGAGGTGTCGCTTCCTTTGGCTTTATAAGCGTTGTCTGAGCGACCTCAGTGTTCGAAGCCTCGGGACGCTTTAGAGCTATAGGGGCCGGTGGCGTGATCGGGGTGGCTGTTTTCTTCTCCTGATGATCCGTTGGCTTTAAGACGCCTTTCGGACTGAAGGCCAACATCCGAAGCATCACCATCTCGAACCCTGACCTTGGGTCAGGTGCCAAAGGGAGATCTTTCTGGCCCAGAAGACCGATCTGATAAAAAAGCTGCAAGTGATCGGCACTCACCGACTTTGACATGCTCAAGATCCTTTCAGCATCGTCATCACTTCGAATCGCATCCGGGGCCCATTGCGCCAAAGCCGCATGATGAAGCACCACCAAGAGATGCTGCAGCACATCGCCATAATTAGGCGCATGTTCCTGCAGTCGCTCGATCGACTGCAATAATGTCTCCGCATTCGTTTCAATCACCGCCTGGAGTAAATCAAAGATTGGCTCACGAGAGACGGTCCCGAGCATCTGATTGACCGTGAGCTCCTTTAATTCGCCGCCACCATCCGCGATGGCCTGATCCATAAGGCTCAGCCCATCGCGAAGGGAGCCATCAGCTGAGCGCGCCAATGCCCTTACCGCATTCGTTTCAAAAATAACCTTCTCTTGATGGAGAATAGCTTCCATCTGCATTCTGATTTCTTCAGGCGTCAGACGCTTGAGGTTAAATTGCAAGCAGCGCGAGAGAACCGTAACGGGGATCTTTTGAGGGTCCGTAGTCGCCAGCAAGAATTTCACATGCGGGGGCGGCTCTTCCAGAGTTTTCAAAAGCGCATTAAAACTATGCGCTGAGAGCATATGGACTTCGTCGATTAGGTAGATCTTATAGCGGCCGAGACTGGGCGCGTATTGCACATTATCAAGTAGATCGCGGGTGTCTTCGACCTTGGTTCTGGAGGCCGCATCGACTTCAACCAGATCCACAAACCGACCTTCATCGAAATCCTTACACACGGGGCATACCCCACAGGGCTCGGCACCGACTCTTGATTCACAATTGATGGCTTTGGCGAGGATCCGAGCGATGGTGGTTTTCCCAACACCTCGGGTGCCCGTAAAGAGATAGGCATGATGCAGACGATCAGATTCAAGGGCATGCGTGAGCGCACGCACCACATGCTCCTGCCCGACGATTTCATCGAAGCGCCGGGGGCGCCATTTTCGAGCTAGAGCCGTATAGGCCATGCCGACACCACCCTGAATAAGGTCCAGTCACTGCATTTGAAAGGGAGGCGAATCACGCCAGCCACACCCCGGCACACGAATCCGTTGCTACCGTTGCTCCCTTCCGGGCCTGGCGGGGTTTGCAGGGAATCGTTGCGAGGGGACCAACGCGACTCACCATTGAACTCTTGTTTCTGGGCCAATCGTTATAACCAGCCAAAAGAGGCATTATGCGCGAACACCTTGGGTAACTCAAGATGATGATGATCAAGAACACCAAAATCACGCATCACCCGTCAAGGTTTCAACCAGCGTTTCGACAAACTGAACCCTCGCATCCTGATCTTCCAGCGGCAGGATAAACCTGAGTTTATCGGGGCCATCCAATCGATAAATACGACCCTCAGTCTGGATCAAACCGATGATCTTAATAGGATCAACATTAGGCTTTGGGTGGAAAAGGATGCGTCCACCTTGTGCTCCTGCTTCAATTTTACGTATCCCTAGGACTTCCGCCTTGAGCTTGAGTTCCGTGACCGCAAACAGTGTTTTTGTGGCGGCAGGTAGCAAACCAAAGCGATCGATCATCTCAACCTGAAGGGCCCTTAAATTCTCATCGTTTCGGGCATTCGCAATGCGCTTATAAAGAACCAAGCGCGTTTGGACATCCCCAAGATACGTATCTGGGATGAGCGCCGGCATCTGTAAATCGACCTCAGCCCCCACATCCTGTGGAAGCGCATCGATATCGAGAGGCTCCCCAGACTGAAGCGCTTTGACCGCGCGCTCGAGGAGTTCCGTATATAGACTCAGCCCAATCTCCTGGATCTGTCCGCTTTGTTCGTCACCGAGGAGTTCCCCTGCCCCCCGGATCTCAAGATCGTGTGAAGAGAGCATAAAGCCAGCACCCAGTTCGCCCGAAGCTTGGATCGCTTCTAAGCGCTTAGTCGCATCGGATGACATCAAGGCCTTCGGCGGGACGATCATATAGGCATACGCTCTATGATGAGAGCGGCCCACTCGACCGCGGATCTGATGGAGCTGCGAAAGGCCCAGCATATCGGCCCGATTGATGATGATAGTGTTGGCACTCGGAACATCAATACCGCTTTCAATGATCGTCGTACAAAGAAGCACATTAAAGCGCTGATGATAGAAATCCAGCATGATGTTTTCGAGCTCACGCTCAGGCATCTGACCATGCGCCATCCGGATCTCTGCAATCGGGATCAAGGCCTCAAGCTCTCTCGCCATCTTCTCCATGGTTTCTATCTTATTGTGGAGAAAATAGACCTGACCTCCACGCTTGATTTCACGGAGCATCGCTTCCTGAATCAATCCACCATCCCATTCACTGACGAAGGTCTTGATCGCGTGGCGGTTCGGAGGCGGTGTTGCGATGATCGAGATATCCCGAAGCCCTGACATCGCCATATTGAGCGTTCTTGGAATCGGGGTCGCTGTGAGCGTCAAAAAATCAATTTCGCTGCGAAGTTTTTTAAAGTGTTCTTTTTGCGAAACGCCAAATCGCTGCTCTTCATCGACAATCACCAGCCCTAAATCTTTGAAGCCCACATCCTTTTGGAGTATCTTATGGGTACCAATCAGAATATCGATCTTGCCTTCTTTAAGCGCCTCGATCACCTGCTCCTGATGTTTCTTGCCGACAAAGCGAGACAAGGACTCCACACGAATAGGCCAATCAGCAAACCGGTCTCTAAAGTTCTGAAAATGCTGCTGCGCCAAGAGCGTTGTGGGCACAAGGACCGCGACTTGCCGGCCATTTTGAACGGCCACAAACGCAGCCCGCATCGAAACCTCAGTTTTCCCAAACCCCACATCACCGCAGATGACGCGGTCCATCGGTTCTGGTGATGAGAGATCCTTAATGACTTCGAGGATGGCGGATTCCTGATCCGGAGTTTCTTCAAACGGGAAGCCCAAAGCAAACTGCGCGTATTCTTCACTGACCGTTGAAAAGCTATGCCCTTGTCTCGCTGCACGTTTGGCATAAATATCCAAAAGCTCCGCGGCGACATCTCGAACCCGTTCAAGGGCTTTTCGTCTGGCTTTTTGCCATTGCTCACCACCCAGCCGATGAAGCGGGGCAGCGTCGGGGCTTGCACCGCTATAGCGGCCAATGAGCTGCAGTGATGAGACCGGTACATAGAGCGTATCCTGGTTCGCGTATTCGAGCGTCAGGAATTCCGTTTCCATCCCACCGACCGTGAGCTTTGTGAGCCCTAAGAATCGACCAACCCCATGATCTTGATGGACCACCGGTGCGCCCATTTCGAGCTCTTCCAGGTTTTTTAGGATCTGATCAATCTTGTGCCCTCCGGCACTTCGGCGACGCCTTCGTTGCTGAACCCTTTCTCCTGAAAGCTGGGTTTCAGTAATGATGGCGAGCGCTTGATCGGTGAGCATAAGCCCATGATCCATGGGCGCCACCACGAGACACACGGGGTGTTTACTACTGCCCCCCTTAAAAGCGGCCCAGTCATCCAAAACCTTGGGCTTAATGTCAAAGCGCCCCAGTGTTTCAAGCAAAGCCTCGCGGTGGCCTGCCGTTTCGGCCACAAACAGAATGCGCCCCTCATGTCCTGCCATAAAGGCTTTCAAATGAGCGGCCGGTTCTTTGGATTTCGCATCGAGCGACACCTCAGGAAGCGCCTCACAGGCAAAATGAACCGCACTGTCACTTGAGGTATCGCCTTCTCGCTCAGCCCTCAGATGGATTTCCGGATATCCTGACAAGCGTTGCTCTAGCTGAGCCGGTGACAAAAAGAGCCTTTCTGGTGGCAAAGGGGGCTTATCGAGATAACTCTTTCGCTGCTCAAATCGGCTCACGGTATCCTGAAAGAAGCGATCGGAGGCTTCATCAATGGCACCATGTAACACCAGGGTCGTGGAAACGGGGAGATAATCAAACAAGGTCTCGGTCGTGTCGACAAAGAGCGGGAAATAATAATCCGTGCCCCCGGCCGGGATCCCTTTGGAGATATCCTGATACAAAGCGTTATTGACGCTCACCTCCGGAAAAGCTTCCCTAAAGCCAACCCGAAAACGCTTGATGGCCGCTTCATCAAAAGGAAACTCACGCGCCGGGAAAAGATTAATCGCATCGACCTTCCCTTCCGAGCGCTGCGTTTCAGGGTCAAAGGTACGAATGGATTCAACCTCATCATCAAAGAGTTCGATTCTATAGGGGACCTGACTCCCCATCGGGAAGAGATCCAAAATAGACCCTCGGACCGCAAACTCCCCATGCTGAAGCACCTGTTGCACACAGCTATAACTAACGCTCTCTAGCCGCTGCCTCGTGTCGTCAAGACTCAAGCGACTCCCTTTAGTCAAAGCGAAGGTGTTCCCAAGCACATGGGTCCTGGGGCTTAAACGCTGCATGAGTGTCGAAACAGGCGTCAGCAAAATACCCTTTTTGGCTCTGGCGAGTTCGGATAAAGCCTTAAGCCGCTCGGAAATAATCTCAGGGAGCGGAGAAAAAATATCGTACGGTAGAGTTTCCCAATCGGGGAAATGCAGTACAGGGGCCGTACCGCCCAAAAAGAATTTGATTTCATGCTCAAGCCGAACGGCCGTTTGCGTGTCTTCTGTGACCACGAGATAGAGCCTATCTTCCTTTTTAATAGCTTCCGCAAGCACCAGGGCATCGCCGCAGCCTTTTAGCCCCAGCCAAACGACCGGTTGATCGGGGCGACCCCCTTGAGGCGGATTAAACACCGAGATTCGGCTTATCGCCTTGGCTTCATCATTCATAGTGAGGCATCAACGAAGGAAACACGAATAAAAAAGGGAAGGATATTATGATAAAGCTCCGAAATGCGGATCCATTGAATCAATCTATTTGGACCCTCAAAGGGGGCTATCAAGGATTTAAAACAAAATACCTAGAGGACGATTCCAGCCTAATCGAGAAAACGCTGGGTCAAACCCTGATAACCATCGATGCGGCGATCGCGTAAGAACGGCCAAATGCGCCTCACATCCTCAGAACGCCGAAGGTCAATATCGACCAAACAAACTTTTGCGTCTTTTTCGTTGGCTCTCAATAAGAATTCGCCCTGGGGCCCTACCGCAAAGCTATTGCCCCAAAACCGGATCCCCTGACTTTGACCACTCGGATCAGGCTCATCCCCAATTCGGTTACAAGCAATCACAGGAAGACCATTCGCGACCGCATGTCCCCGCTGTACCGTCACCCAGGCTTCAAGCTGTCTTGCCTGCTCCTCGGGCTCATCATTGAGGTTCCAACCAATGGCAGTCGGATAGATGAGCAGCTCAGCGCCGGAAAGCGCCATTAACCTCGCGGCTTCCGGGTACCACTGATCCCAGCACACAAGCAGCCCAAGCTTGCCAACGGAAGTCTCGATAGGCTTAAAGCCAAGATCCCCGGGGGTAAAGTAGAATTTTTCGTAATAGCCAGGATCATCCGGAATATGCATCTTTCGATACTTTCCAATGAGCTGACCATCCCGTTCGAGTACCACGGCGGTATTGTGGTAAAGACCTGGGGCGCGTCGTTCAAAGAGGGAGGCCAGAATCACAACATCCAACTCTTTAGCCAAAGGCCCTAAAATTTCCGTCGTGGGCCCAGGAATCGTCTCCGCAAGATCAAAGCATTCCGTATCTTCCGTCTGACAAAAGTAAGGCCCTACATGGAGCTCAGGGAGCACGATCAGTTGGGCACCGAGTTTTTTGGCTTCTCGAATACCCTGAATGGAAACCTCTAGGTTATCCTTAGGATTCATAGATCCACAGGCTTGCTGAATAAATCCTACGGTCAGTATTTTCTTCATACGGTTTACTTCACATCAATCGCTTCGGGAAACTGCATGGTCATACAATGAAGGCTGCCGTATTGGCGGATCAAAGGCACACAGTCAATAGGCACCAGCTCCCTATCTGGGAAACAAGTCCTGAGTCGTTCCATCGCCAGCTTGTCCATCGGGTCTTGATAGACCGGAACCAGAACCGCCTTATTGATGATGAGAAAATTGGCATAGGTTGCAGGAAGACGGTCCCCTTCTTCACTAAGAATGGGCTTGGGCATCGGGAGAGGCACGAGGCGGTAAGGCTTTCCATCACACGTCGTCATGACATCGAGTTGGTCCTCCATGGCCTTAAATTCCTCAAAAAGAGGATCTTCAAGGTCTGTACAGGCGGTATAAGCAATCGTATCTTCCGAACAAAAACGCGCCAGAGTATCGATATGGGCATCGGTGTCATCCCCCTCAGCATGACCACGATCCAGCCAAAGCACCTGTTCAGCACCCAGTCTCGTCTTGAGTACAGCCTCAATCTGATCTTTTGAACAGCTGGGGTTCCGGTTAGGGTTTAATAGACAACGACTGGTTGTGAGAATAACCCCCGCCCCATCGGTTTCAACACTCCCACCTTCCAGCACAAAATCAATCGAATCAAGCGGCGTATCCCCCAGAATACCCGATGCATAAACGTTTCGCGCCAGACGAGCATCATCCGCGTATTCGTATTTGCCGCCCCAACCATTAAAACGGAAATCCAGAAGGCGAACGCCTTCGACACTTGAAACGGTCAAGGGGGCGGAGTCCCGAACCCACACATCGTTATAA
>Ga0364920_10264_pt1 | contig 15831 bp, 13 predicted proteins | sample SorcelJu500001C8_FD_206961 | JGI IMG/M metagenome (GOLD analysis project Ga0364920, IMG submission 206961) | Enriched cells from Trout Bog Lake Hypolimnion, Wisconsin, USA - BchlTB.June20.5000.01.C8 | ecosystem: Environmental > Aquatic > Freshwater > Lake > Hypolimnion/Profundal zone | place: USA...
TTTTTGCCGTAACATTAATAATACATAAAAATGTTTTAGCATTTGATGTTTCAGGCCGTTATTCGTTTAAAGCAAAAGGGATGGTTGGGAAGATGATTGTTAAAGAAGTCGGTTCAAAAATTACTGTTGACATAAATACTGCAAATAACATACCTAATGTTTGTGATCTACAGGCGACAGGAAGCAGAGTTAGAGAAAGCAAAAAAAGTGTTGACGCATATTTTGATTATGATGAGGATAAGTTTGAAATTATATTTAATCCAACTGGGGCAACAATTAAAATGTTGACGGAGGTACCCAGTATTTGTTGTGGCAGAGGTGCTTATTATGACGGAAGGTGGTCAAAGGATCGGCATAGGAAGACAAAGAATAAACCCATTCTCCTTAGTTCTGTTACGGGGTAGTTTCTTAATAAATGAATATAGATATGCTGTGTTTATTCATGACTGAGCAAAAAAAACTGATATCTCTGTCGAACAGTCTTCTGGATCGGTTGAATGTGTCACTGATGATGGAACCTCCCACCGGCTATCATTGATACAATTGATCAGCATGCTGATCAATTCCCGTTTTTGATTCGATTTCACTCAAGAGCACAACTCCTGCATCGCCGGCGATACTGCCACCTTGGAAAACAAGGGTGACTTTAATGTCCTTCACTCTGATCTGGTTATATTCTGCGAAGAGGATTGTATGAATATCTCTGTTTATTAGTCGAGATTAACTGTAAATAATATAATAAATTACAGAATATTTTTCGGCCATTTTTTGATTGTTTGATGAATTTTTCAGGCTTAATGTTTCCTTTTTATGGCGTACTTCAAGCATATTTGCTTTGTCGAGGCTCCGCAAGCTATTATCACTCCTTTTCCCAGGTATGTTACAGACTGTATTGGTATTCTGTACCTTGCAGCAGCAGTGCAGGATATTGCTGAAGGCCTTGTTATTCCAGATAACTATTACAATGATCGTTTGTTTGAAAGCTTTCGCATGCTTCTGAAAAAACGTAGATGTGATCTTGTTGCGATTTCTTGCATGACAGGCGGATTCAACAATGCAAAAAGACTTGCTGAAATTGCTAAAAGTCATGGTTCATTTGTTGTGCTTGGGGGATTTCATCCGACAGCTCTTCCCGATGAAGTGCTCAAGCTTGAATGTGTTGATCTTGTTGTGCTTGGTGAGGGTGAAGCAACCTTTCGGGAACTTGTGCAGAAGGGTCCATCTCGTGAAGTCCTTGGAATTGCTTGGAAAGAAAATGGCACTATTGTTTTTACCGGAGAGAGGCCTCTCATAGAAGATATCGATTCCATTGCCTTTCCTTTAAGAGGTCTGAGGCCCTTACGATATGGGGAAAAAGGGAGTGATTACTCCATTGACACTATTTATACATCACGCGGGTGTCCCTGGGCCTGTTCGTTTTGCGCAAACAGCCGTATGCATCAACACTGGAGGAGCAGAAGCCCTGAAAACGTGGTAGAGGAAATCGCTCTTCTTCACAATTTCAAAAAGAAAAAACTTCTCAAAATCTGGGATGCCAATTTTCTGACCAATATCAAACGGGTTGAAACTATTTGTGATCTGATGATCGAACGGGGGCTGACGAATTTCAAAATTATGATGGAAACAAGGGTTAAAGATGTCGTCAGGGCAGAGCGAATCCTTGGAAAACTCAGAAAAATCGGCCTGAAAACAGTAGGTCTTGGTATTGAAAGCCCGAATCCCCGGACACTTGAGCTGATGAACAAAGGAAATGCCATGGGCGATGTTTCCCGTGCAATTAGCCTGATGGGTCAGCATGAAATTGATCCCGAAGGATATTTTATCATTGGGCATCATTCAGAAACTATGAAAGAGACAATGGCATATCCTGAATTTGCAAAAGCATTAGGTCTGTCCCTGGCTCTTTTCATGGTAATAACGCCTTATCCAGGCACAAAAATTTTCGATGAGTACCGTCATGATGGAAACGTCACCTCTTTCAACTGGGATCTGTACAATAATTTTTCTCCTGTCATTAAAACCGAGTATATGGATCCTGCAGCGCTCGTCAAGATGATGGCTTACTGCAATGTGGCTTTTTGCAGCTACCAGTCAATGCTGAAAAAAGAAAATGAGCGGGGGGTACTTTTTTCTTTTCTTTATGAGCTTTTTCAGACCGTATTTCTCATGCGGGTTAATATGAGTCTTGGTGAAAAAGAAATCAGTGAAGCGGTTTTTGATGCTTATCTCAGTTACCTTGGTACAAATCCTGTAATAGATTGCACAATTGCGGACTCTGGAACGAAACCTCAACAGGCGATTGTTGTTCGTCTTCAACATTCACCATCACGGGCGATAGATTGCGTCATCGAACAGAAGGGTGACAGGCGAACACTCTCCATGGTCACGCGGTTTGATGGAAAACCATCTATCGGTCCGATCATACGGCTGGACGAATTGGTTGCTGCTGTCTGTTCAGTGTCGATGGATACCCTGATGCATTTACTTTGTCGGGTTGAGCTTTTCAGTAATAATCCTGTGAGGCTGGCGGATCAGCTATTTCCTCTTTTTGGCGACAGGGAAGTGCGTAGTATGGTGGGAAAGTTTCTTACACTTTATATACGTTGTTTCCGTGGAAAAGGTTAAATTATAAGCCAATAAGTCTATCTTGAAAATATAGTAAGACGCAAAGATAGGACTTATCAATCAAGAAGGTTTTAGCTTGATATCGGACGAGCTTAAATATGTTTCCGTTACTTAAATATCTATGGGATGAAGTGGACTTCTGTGGAGCGTTTAATATTATTCATTTTAAAATAATATATACAAGTTATTGTTTGAAATACAAGCGAAATAGTATTCGGAAAATAGAGTTACGTGATTTCAAATTACTATAAGCTCCTGCAATTGTAGTGGTGATATCAGCTTCATAGGGTAATGGAGTTATTCCAATTAGACCTAAACTATATATTAGAACCGGAAATCCGTAAGATTTTAGAGCGGTTTCTTGAGCTATAAAACCAAGTTTTTGATATAAATAATTAGCAGCAATAGATTGATGGTCATTCGTGGTCGTCCATAATCTCAAATATTTATATCCGTTTTTTCGAGCCATATTTATTGTTGCTACCATAATTTCTTTACCTAAACCGCGGCTGCGTAATTTTGTATCTAGACCAAACCAATCGACCCAAACTTCTTCAGACTGATTATGTATCGTGTATAAGCCCGTAATACCAATTGGTTGTTTATCCTTAATAGCGATGAAATAACTAAGTTTGCTGATTGTATCTCGATTTGTTTTAGGCCAAATCCAACGAGGCAAAAGAGATCCTGAATAACAAATCAGAATATCCCTTGCTTCTTTTTTGAAAATATTTTTAGCTACCCTCCATGCAGTCAAAATATTAAACCAATTGAGTGGAGTAAGATTAATCAAAGATGTTTGCTTTTCTACTGTCATTATAGATTCTTATTTCTAGAATGAATTTTCTTGCCGCAAGTAGCTAAGTATCTTTTCAATAAAGGTTCAGTCAGTTTCGATGCAAGTTTCAGTAAATTAAACAACCCATAGTTATTGAAATTATACTTTCTCAAAAACAATACCCCCAAGAATTATACCTTGTGCATATCCCAACCCCAAAACCTTAGTTCCTGTTGGAACGTCATCAGAGGCAAGTATATCTCTGTAAATGTATGGCAAGCCGGCAGATGTCATATCACCATACTCATACATAACATTTTTGCTGAAATATAATTGTTCATCTGCCAAATGTAACAGTTTACCTATTTTATTTATATACTCAGCACCAGATGGCTGAATTGCAAAGACAAGCTTACCTTTCTCTTTATCATAATCAATACCAACCTTGTGGCATAGATTAACAACAAATTTCTTGAAATATTTCTTTATAGAATAAATATAGGCAAGTGTATCAACCTCTAATAAAAAACTAGGGGAAGCTGTACTAACTTTAGAGCAATTAATTGTATCGGGAATTAATTGCTGACTTAAAGATAATATCTTTAAGCCGCTCGGACCATTATTTATAATTGAACTTTGAGGAAGCAAGGAGTAACGAATAAATCCATCACTAAATTCAGAAAGAAATATTATATTCATTGGGTTGTATTTGCAAATATTCATATGTGCGCTATTTACTTCCGTATGAACAATATCAATTCTTGATTTATTTTTCTCAAATTTATTATACATCGACGATTTCAAGAAATCATGTCCCATTCTGATTGCCTGCAAAGATGCGTTACAACCACGGTGATAACAGTTTGAAATTATCGTATCATACCATTTGCGATTATTTGCAAGAGCGTCTATGGGATTTGGATCGATATAGCCAGTTGATGTGACATGAATAATATCATCAGGTTGTATTGTTATCCCTTTATAAAGGGACTCAACTAATTCAATAGTTTTTTTATAAATCATTAGTATTCGCTTATTCAGATCGGCACCATCAGGATTAGAATGTCTGTGAATCAAATCATCATACAATGGAAAACTTAAGTCAAAATTAACAAAGTGATCATTTTCAACAAGTTTAGCAGCCAAAATATCACTATAGTCACCTGGTCCGAAAACCATACACCTATGTTTAATCGTTTTACTTGTGGCGCCAAATAGCTTAAACGCAGAATTAACTTTTTTAAAAATTTTGTGAACTTCAATTTCTGAAGAAATCCCTGATTTAACTGCGATAGCTTTTGTAACACCTAACGTTAGCAATTTCAGTGAATCATCCTGTGGTAGAGGTTTCGATGATTGTACCGAAAAAAAATCTGTAAGTACAATTGCATTACTAGAGTAAACGTCCATTAAATTTAAATATTAATTCTTGAGTGAATTGAAGTGGCCCACAACCGGTTGACAACAAATGGCTGAGTTTAAGTATGTAACATTGCCTGTTCAGGTAGCAGATAGGCGATGCCCCTGTTTAACCTTTAACTCTTCTGTCTGCTTGTTTAGATTCGTATACTTATCTACTTGTTCTTGCACCGCATCCACTGGCTGTCCGGTAAACTTTATCTGTTGTACAGTAGCACAACTACTGATGCAGTCATCCTGTATTCAAAAATATGAAATATTCCTTTAATCCGCACTGTAATTCTACTCCGCTGAAGTAAGCTTTTAGATAAATATCCTCATCCTCATACAGTTAGAAAAAACAAATAATCTCATAATAATGAGTTATCGTCTTAAAAGTATTGGCACCACCTGATAATGATTTTCATGTCTTCCAGCAACCTAACACTATACGTTACGAATGCTTGGTGGCATTCTTTTTCAAATTGTAACCCAGCTTTTTCCCAGCGTTGATTAAGCTCCTTGCACAGTACTAAGGCAAGAACACTACAGCAAACATGCCCTATCGTATCGTCTCATACTGTTTGTGGAAAACGGTCGTGTGTCAAACACTGATTTGAGATCCCGAAAGACCTGCTCCACCTGCCACAACTTGTTGTCCTTGAGCGCACCCTCTTCGGTTGACAGTTCTTTCAGAATAGGTAATCAATACCCATTTGCCATCGAAGCTATGCTCTTTTTCAATCTTGTCTTGATTGATACATGTCGCCAGTATTGATTTTGAGGTAGCGGGTATAACCGCTAATATAGGAGATGTTTGAGTATTGTCAGGTAACGGCAGCGCATTGCTGCGCCACCGTTCCTTAAGAACCGTGCTTGCGACTTTCACCGCACACGGCTCAAGCCTCGACAAAGGCGCCTTCAGGCACCCAGCTCCACCACGGTATTGATTGCTTCATCTGTTTCTTACGAGCAGCAAAATACTCTCTCCACACTGGATCGCGTGGATTAGCACTTTCTCTGATTTTGACGTGCCGCCGGATTGGTGTGTCAGCTTCAATGATGAGTTTTTCCTCACCGTTTTCCTTTTTGGCAGCAAATATCCATTTTCGATTTCCACGGGTTTTGAAATAGTTGTTCATTACCCATTGAGAGCTTTTCTTTGGATGTCGTCGTTTTGCCCATGTCCAGAGCATTGACCAGATCTGTGAGTCTGCCCAAGCAAAGACTTCTTTTGCAACAGCATGCCGGTGATAGTTCGCCCAACCACGAAGAATGGGGTTGAGGAGACGTATGAGGCTCACCTGCGGTGTTGTTTTGTTTGTCTTGATGATTTCCCGCACCTTGCTTAGGTGTGCTGTAATGTTCGCTTTTGCCGGTTTGACGAGTAGCTTTCCGTTGTACTTGCTGACATTCCAGCCAAGGAAATTAAATCCTTCCGTGATATGCGTTACTTTGGTTTTCTCCGGTGAGAGCATGAGTCCCCGTTTTCCGAGAAACTTGATCAGTACCGGCATGACCTCTTGCTGCAGCCACTCTTTCGAGTTGCCTGTGATGACAAAGTCATCGGCGTACCGCACCATGTGCATTTTCAGGCCTTGTTGTTTAGCTCGCGGGAAGGCTGTTGCGAGCGCCTTTTCAAGACCATCAAGCGTCATGTTTGCCAGAACCGGGCTGATAATACCGCCTTGTGGCGTGCCTGATTCTGTAGGAAAGAGCTTGTTATTAAACACAAATCCTGCTTTGAGCCATTTGCGGAGGATTGAGGTATCAACTGGTATGTTGTCGATCAGCCACTGATGGCTGATAGCATCAAAGCATCCTGCAATATCGGCCTCAAGTACCCATTGTGCGGAATCGCGCTTGGCGAGGCAGATGAAACATTGTTCTGCCGCCTCGATCCTTTACCCGCAGCATCATGGTCGTTCCTTACGGTTCGATTGCCCGGATAGCCGGGCGATACTACGGGCTTACCGTGTTCCGCGTAATGAACATACGAGTGAGTTAGGCTCCATCTATCCACCGGCGAGAATGTCTGGCCGTGTAAAGGCAACGCCAGAATACCTTTACCTTCCTACGTACCTTTTTGGTTCAAGTGTTCCAGTAGCTTTCACTTGTCACACTTGACGGTAGTTATGATGGTTCACATGTGTTAGCCATGTCACTCTCTTCCTTGCCCCTCTCCGCCTGCTACTGGCAGATTCGGCTTTTCCTCACGGATCGGCCTACAGTTTCCTGCGGGTACGTTTCCAATAGCTTCGTACAGGTTGGTTACCCTACCTGCACGTACTGGTGGAAGCAGTTGACGGCACAACTGGTTCAATAATAATGAACGGTTCAATTACGCGACTTCACGTCGCACCCGGGGAAAGTGTACCAGTGATTCCGGGCGAAAGTATATCAGGTAGAGCTTTGTAATGGTCTCAGCACTGATAATATTTCGGTCTGGCACAATTCAAAACCTCTTGATCGTAAATCGACTTTGAAGTCTTGATACCATGGGCAAGAGTGTCTTTACATCAGTGGCATTGCCAGGCCACATCTCGCTGCAAATGCGCAGGCCATTATTATCGCGCAAGGATCCTATGTCCATCTGGTGAAGGTCTGGTCGATTGTTTGTTGGGCACTTCCAAAAATTGATTATTTAACATCACAGCGTAACACGCGAAAAAGATACCGAGAACGTCTACTCCATACCGGGTTACGACAGACATGAACAGGGACTGTACTGTTGTGTTTACTGTGACAGCGCTCTTTGATGCCCGCACCAAATATGACTCTCTTACCGGCTGGCCAAGTTTCTGGCAACCGATTGCCCCGGAAAATGTCCATGAAGTAGCGGATAACGAGTTCGGCATGAATCGTACCGAAGTGCAATGCTCCTTATGGGATTCAGCATTAAATTTTTAGATACAGGTGCAGAGGCGTTTGCCTTCACTTTCGGTTAATCAAAAGGAGAGTCATCATGCTCAACAAGAGACTTGTCATCAGGTATATTTTTATTATCAGCGTTTTTTTGATGCACGGGATGAGTACACAATCAAATGCTGCCGCATCACCGACCGAACAGACAGCAGTCTTTGCCGGTGGTTGTTTCTGGGGTGTGGATGCTGTTTTTAAGCATGTCAAAGGTGTTTCAGATGTGCAATCAGGATATGCGGGGGGGAATGCTGCCACGGCGCATTACGAACAAGTAAGTACTGGCGATACCGGACATGCCGAATCAGTAAGGATTCGTTTCAACCCGAAGCAGATTACCTATCAGCAATTGCTTCAAGTGTTTTTTAACGCAGCACATGACCCAACTGAGCTGAACAGGCAAGGCCCTGATGACGGAAACCAATACCGCTCAGTGATCTTTTACACCACGATTGAGCAGCAGAAAATTGCACAAAGCTACATCAAGGCTCTCACCGCCTCACACAAATTTTCTTCTCCGATCGTGACACAAATCGTGCCGCTGCAGCAATTTTACCCTGCTGAAAAGTATCACCAGAATTATTGCGCCACTCATCCTGATAATCCCTATATCATCATCAACGATATGCCAAAACTGAAACGGTTGCGTAACCAATTTCCCGCATTGTATCAATGAATTTTCCTGGCCCACCCGGCAGACACGTCAATACAATAACCAAATACGGGAACGACAGCTTCAAACATCTATATCTCGTCGTTATCCAACACGTAAATTTCATCGGAGCAAGAAAATGAACGAACTGAAAAACAAAACCTGCATACCCTGTTCAGAAGAGTTGGCTCCTATGGCTCCAGGCGATATCAAGAAATTATCAGAAAAGATACCGGAATGGGAAGTTGCAACAGATGAAGGTATAAGCCGATTACAGCGCACCTTTTCTTTTAAGGATTTCAGGAGTGCCATTGCTTTTACAAATAAGGTAGGTGAACTGGCTGAAGCCGGACAGCATCATCCAAAACTTGTTGTTGAATGGGGAAAAGTAACGGTAATCTGGTGGACACACTCAGCAAATGGGTTGCATATGAACGATTTCATCATGGCAGCTAAAACCAGCGAATTGAATGCCGATTGACAGCTAACCACGACTTTCTCCTGAATTAGCCGTTGATTGTCAAGATCAGTGATGTTATGGATTTCGTGGTTGGCGTTATGCAGGTTAATTTTTTAGAGAATTTTTAATTTATTTTAACAATTGGCGATTTTTTTTAAATTTAAGAGGTCATTCCTTCAAACGGATTATACAGCCCGGTAAGGGTAAATCCTGAGTAGATATGCCGACAATCCTTATCGGGCATTGTTATCATCTCTATAATATTTGGTACTTAAGAGTTAAAGCACTGAAAGTCTTTTCGATACCCCCGTATCCCTTCCCAAAGAGTAAAGCAGTTCCATAGTAGTTGTTTCTTAGTTCATTAATTCATTAATAGAACATAACGCAAGGAGGAAACCAACCATGATGATTCAATATGGAAACACAACGAACTTTGTCGTCAGCTACGATAGTTCATTCACAGGTGGTGGACAGCCGGATGGAGCTTCTCTAGCTCAGGGTGTCCTCGACTACTGCGAATACGATTTGGTGCGGCTGATCATGCTGTTCGGCAACATTCAGCTGCCGGTATCGTCACTACCCATCCAGATTAACCTTGTTCCTGGTGGCGGTGGAGCCAGTAATAACCTGGTCAACATCATAAACTGTTACTGCAGTACGAGCACAGAACCAATAGCTTTACCAGGTTTGGTCGTTGCCGAAGCGGCTGAAATCTTCATGAATCTGCAGGCAAAAGGTTGGGTGGCTTCCTGGAGCAATGGTGAAGCTCTTTCGCGTGTTTGTGCTCAGATTCTTTACCCAAGTCGCGCTTGGCTATGGTCCACCGGCAACTCTTGGCTCAATGGTGAAAATACTTCGCCAAACGCGGCGCGATCAAACTGGGTAGATAATGTCTGGCATACTGACCAGGATTACGTCTCCATAGGTTGCGGATCGCTCTTTCTGAATTTTCTTGCTTATCAGTTGAATAAGAAATGGACGGATATTATTCAGGCAGGAGCTCCCACGACGAACACACTGGCTGAGACTGCCAACATTCTTGGAGTACCGAACAGCTGGCAGATGTTCTCAAATCTGATAACTGCCTATTTACCTCCCGGCACAAGTTTGCCTTCTCATCCGACTGAATATGGTCCGCAACCAACCGATGATCCTTACCCATTTGGGCCGCTTACTGGGCCAATACCTCTACTCTATACACGGCACAATGTTGCTGACGATGGAACCTCCCATACAGGTTCATTATCCGATAGCCCGGATATCATCCTGAAAAACAATCCAGTTGTCAATCCACAACAAACGTTCTCTACAGCAGCATCAGTCAACAGCGACACTGAAAGCGACCCTGATGTTCTTACTGGGCAACCTGATTATGTTTACCTGCGCGTATGGAACAGGGGATCAAATGCCGCCAATGTTTTTGCAACCGTCTACTGGTCACCTCCTGCGACACTGGTAACTCCGAATCTTTGGAAATTAATTGGCTCTTCCTATTATCCCGACGTTCCACAAGGAAGTGTTGTGGAAGTTTCGAATCCCGGTATTACCTGGCCGGCAGATCAACTTCCCGGTGCCGGTCACTACTGCTTTGTCTCGACGGTAGGAAACTCATATGCACCCGCACCAAATCCTTCGAGCTTTTCAACTTTCGACGACTTTGTGAACTACATATACGCCAATAACAATATCACTTGGCGAAATTTTAATGTTGTTGTGCCTTCTCCGCATCCTATTCCTCCTATCTGGGGAGAATTTATTCCTCTTAGCTTTCTGGTCACTGGAGCATGGGATAAACAACGTGCTTTTACTCTTGAAACTCTTGCCGAACTACCTGAGAATAGCCGTATGGCCTTACAGGTTCCTCATTGGATTGGTAAAGGTTTGAACCCGTCACATGTGAAATTGGAGACGTTTGAGGATGCTGTAACAGATCCAAAAAATCCTGAACGTTTACGTATCCCGCTGTCTCAACGAGGTCGTCAAGCTCTCGGTCACATCGAGTTACCCGCTGGGACTGCGGCCATCAGTCATATGCTTGTACACATTCCAACTGAGCAGCACCTCAAGGAGCATAAGATTGTTATTCGTCAACTGTATAAAGAAAAAGAGGTTGGGCGGATCACTTGGCTGTTTCGGCCGAAAAGGAGTCACAATAAGGGATAACCGTTAGCCTTATCCAAATGGCTCAGATTGTTGGGGTTACGTCACCACAACCAGGAATGAATAATATTTATTTCTCTGTTTCAATACAATGATTTGGAGGAAAATATGGAAAACTTCACAAACAGTAAAACGCTTGACGGTTTTAGCGTTAAACTATGGCGTGGTGAAAGTATGGTGCTCATTGGCATGGATGTCGACTACCCTGAACCTGATTTTGTAGGGTTCTCTATAGAGGTTCAGAGTCCGGGAAGCAATGGATTTCAGCCATTGCGAAATCGCCTTGCCTTCACATACCCGCAATCAAACGCTCTTGAAGCCGTCGATGGATACAGGAATTATCCATCGACGCAAGCTCCTTTTCAGAAATTTCGCTGGATTCATTTTCCCTATAATCCTGTATCAGGTGACTACATTTATAGAGTCACCAGGCAACACATGAATAATGACAGGTCACTGCGTCCCGGAACATCTGTTACCCTGGATATTTTACTGGGTAACAAAACTTATGATGGATTTCTTGATATAGGATTTACGCGTAATTATGCATCATCTCAAGCATACGCCGATAAGTATGATAACAATACCGTAATTATTCCGTCAGATCCATCTCAAGGTCTTGATTTTAAAAAAGTCGACAACGACGTTTACGAATGGCTTGGTTTCAAAACATATAAGCTTATAACGGATTTTCTTAACGATGTCATTGCCGATGATACTCTTGAACTTGATCTTTTTGCCTATGATCTGAATGAGCCGGATATAGTGACGATGTTAGAGCGGATTGGCCCGAGGTTACGAGCCATCATTGACAACTCCGGTTCCCACAAACCTGATGATAGTGCAGAATCGATAGCAGCAAATCGATTAGTCATATCCGCTGGTGCGGATCGAGTTCACCGAATGCACTTTTCTAACCTTCAGCACAACAAAGTACTCATTGCCAAGAGTAATGGCAGTGCGGAACGTGTACTTTTTGGATCTACAAATTTCAGCTTTCGAGGTTTATATATACAGGCAAACAATGCCTTGGTATTTCAGTCCAGAGATGTTGCCGCCCTGTTTGAAGAAATTTTTGAACTTGCGTTTGCCGGTGCAGATAAATTTAAGAAGCAGCCTGTTGCCAGCCAATGGCAGGTTGTTAATGCTGCTGATTATCCTGCGGTGCATTTCTGTTTTTCACCTCACTCATCTGCAGATCTCTCTCTGAATCCGGTTGGGGCAGCAATAGATCAGGCGTCGTCAGCTGTTCTCTTTTGTATCGCGTTCTTAAATCAGGCTACAAGTGGAGCAGTACGGGAAGCTGTTGATCGTTTACAAGCAAAATCAGTATTCAGCTATGGCATTTCAGATAAAGCCGGTGGTTTACAAGTCACAAAGCCGGATGGTTCAGTTGGTATCGTTGATTTCGAATACCTTGCAGCGAAAGCCCCCGAGCCATTTAAATCTGAATGGAGCGGTGGTGAAGGAATTCATGAGCATCACAAATTTGTGGTTACCGATTTCAACTTACCAACAGCAAAGGTATTTACCGGATCTTCTAATTTATCTATCAGCGGAGAGCAGGGCAATGGAGATAATCTGGTAATGATCGAAGATTCAAGGGTTGCTGCTGTGTATGCGATTGAAGCTTTGAGAATATTCGACCATCTTGAGTTTCGTACAAAAATGAAGTCGGCTAATGAGAATAAAAATCACAGTGCATTGACTCTTGGCTTGCCGACTTCCATCAGTAATAAGCCGGCCTGGTTTGAAAAATTTTATATCAAAGGAAGCCAGTTGGAAAAAGACCGACTATTATTTTCACATTAATTCATCAAGGATTGAGTGATGCATCTTACCTATGGATTCCTGAAATGTAAGGTTGGTTCAGAACCTCAATTATAAGCGTCCCGCCATAAAAATGAGATACCAAACCATTTACATATAACGTTGATAATGGCAGCAGATGATGGATCAACTTCAAAATGGGACAGCGCAATAAACGTCAGTACAAACGATGCAGATGAACTGATAAAATATAAGCTCTTCTCGACCTGAGCCCAATTATCTACACCATTTAATTTCAAGGAAACAAGGCAAGCGATGCCTGAAGAAAATGGCATCACAAATTAATTAATTAAAGAAGGATATTGTTGACGAGTGTATTTTGGCCTGAGAAGAGAATGTTGCCTATGTAATACGCAAAGCGAGATAAACAGGGTTTTCACTTATATTTTTCAAGGTCACTTTGTAAATTCATTGGGGAGTACTTATGTCTATTACCTATGATTTTTCTTGGCTAACTTACAATAGTTTGCAGTTTACACAATTTCTTAACCAAAATGACTCTAATTTAAATAGTGGATATTTCTATCAATCTGGGCAAACAGTTACATATTCTTTTTACACACTCTCGTCACCTCCTCCATCATCTTTTTTTAATTGTGTTCCATCAGGGCAGATCCCTGCGTTTACTCCTTTTTCAAATATAGAACAGATATTCTTCAACTCAATCACCTCTTTGTTAGGCGCAACCCTTAACTTAAAATTTCAACAAGTCGCAGCTGGTAAAGGTGACACTAACTTGGGGTTATCAAATCAAACAACAGCTGGATACTCAACCTACCCATTTCATGGAAACACCCTATCGATTAACGTTGATGGATCAAGCAATAATGCTTTTACCTCATATTACAAGACTGCCCTTTGGCATGAATTTGGACATAACCTCGGGTTAGAACATCCAAATTCATATACCCTAAATTCAGCAGCCAGCAGTGATGGTCATCTACTACTCAGTCTCGATACAACTTTACTAACGATAATGTCTTATGATGATTGCTGGGTGCAAGGAAATAATTTTGCTGGTAATGTAAACATGCAAGATTATGCTGCGCTTGACTGGTTCGAATTGGCTTCAAAATACGGCACAAATAAATCCGCTGTTATCGATTACTCAATCACGATCAATAATGCCGGGAGTATTGAGCCGGATTTCACTTTCAGTAACTCGTCATATACAGGTCAAGCTGATTTATTGAATCCATTTTGCCTGCCTTGTACAAATTCAAGTGATACCCTAAAAATTCATAGTTCTAGTGCAGTGACATTAAATGCAAATACAGGTCAGGTTTTGCTTTCTGCTGAACATGTGACAAGTGCTCAGGTCTTCAATTACACTAGTGGGAGCTGGGTTGCTCTCCCATCAGGAACAGGTTTCAGTGATATCAATTTGGTTCCGATAGACAATGTAAATTTTTTTCAACTTGGTCAAGTTACTCTGCCTGATTTCAATAACACCATTGTCGATGGAAATTATTTTAAAAAGATCGTTGCTGGAAACGGAAACGATTCATTCAGTGGTTTTTCCTCGGGACTGAGTATTGATGGTGGAGCGGGTACAAATACATTATCGATATCTGACAGTTCGCATTACTATAAATTTGTTGAATCAACTCCTGCACAATCTTCATTGACAAATTCTTTGAATCAAACCATGAGTTTGTCGAACATCACTAGCTTGATATTTTCTAATCAAACGCTTCAAACAAAGTGGTTTACTGAAGCTCTATCATTAGCGCAAATCAATCCCACGGAGTTCGCAACTTTAACGGAGATGTATCTCGCCTACTTCAATCGTGCGCCTGATGCCGTCGGTCTTGATTATTGGGCGAGCTCTATCTATGAAGGACAAAATAATTTACAAGTGGCGAGTAACTTTGCCCTCTCAACCGAGGCAGTGAGTACCTACGGCCAGATAACGGCGCAATTTTCTAATACAGCCATTACTAACTTTGTGAATGGAGTTTACCAGAATGTTCTGAACCGTGCTTCAGACGCAGGCGGTTTGGCCTACTGGGTTTCTCTGCTGCAGAACGGCTCAGTGACGCCAGCCAATTTTATCCTCGAAATAATCAATTCCGTGAATATCCAGACCGGCACGACAGATAAGATTTATCTCAGCAGCAAAGAAGCTGTTGGCGCACACTTTGCTATCACGGATGGCCTTACCGATGGTACTCAAGCGCATAACGTAATAACTGCGTTCAATTCGACCTATACAGCATCTGGGGCCTCAACAGCGATCAACGTAGCCAATGCTCTCGCTGATGGCTATCTGGCCCATGTATCAACAAACCCAGAACTTATAGTACAGCTGGTTGGTGTTAATGGTTTATCAGGGTAAATAAGCAACCATGTACAGTCAGTTGAGAGTTTCAGTAAAATGCCGCGAAAAGATATTAAAATCACCTGATCAGAGCATTGCACCTATGACATTCAGACGTTTTCGGCTATTGGCGTTAATCTTATGGTATTTGACATCAGTCTCCAAGCACTGCAGTTTGGCTGGACCAAATGCAAAAACAGCTTCACCCATATAGGCTATACTTTTGTTTAATGGAGTCCGTTCAGGTTAGAGCTTATGAATAGAGGGAAAATGGATTTCATAAACACAAAAGCCCGCGTATTGCGGGCTTTTGTTGATGCTAAATTATTATATTAATATAATTTAGACTTCTCCGCGGAGAGGGTGGGATTCGAACCCACGGTACACCGAAGCGCACAACGGTTTTCGAGACCGTCCGATTCAACCACTCTCGCACCTCTCCGTTTTATTCAACAATAAGCTAAAATCCAATCCTCAAACCAACCAGAATAGAGTTGTTTGATGGGGTATATTTACTCAATTTCCATCGCTAACTGCTGTTGTGGCAAAATAACGGTAACGTACATTAATCGCAGAATATTTATTTGATTCATTGATGTTCAGATCATTGGAAAGTGACCATCCAGCATTGCCGCTGATGTAAGAATTACTGGCATAAGCAGGAGCTTACAACAGCAAAAATGTCAGGA
>Ga0364920_10266_pt1 | contig 15704 bp, 16 predicted proteins | sample SorcelJu500001C8_FD_206961 | JGI IMG/M metagenome (GOLD analysis project Ga0364920, IMG submission 206961) | Enriched cells from Trout Bog Lake Hypolimnion, Wisconsin, USA - BchlTB.June20.5000.01.C8 | ecosystem: Environmental > Aquatic > Freshwater > Lake > Hypolimnion/Profundal zone | place: USA...
CACCGCGACAATGCTGGCATCGGGATCATTTGTAATCAATATCGCTGGAATGTCGCTCGCGGACACAAGCTGTTGCATGACGAGATTCTGAGGAGGCATAGGAAGATTGCCTGCGCCTCTCAGTTGCAGCGTGGCCCCGGTGATGTTTGTCGCCCCTTGATAGCTTGTGGTATTCTCGTAGGTCAGATAGCCGGGCGCCGATGCAGGGCTAATGGTCGTTGTGGTGATGGTTACGCTGCTAGGCCCCGATATTTGGCCGGTCAATAGGGGGGAATAACCTGTGTCCACATAAAAAATCGCAGGACTGGTCGTTATGAACTCATTGGGGATCGATCCTCCGGTGGCAATTTCCAAGTCTCCATTATTAAATGTGACAGTCCCGCTCCCCAAAGCATTGGGAGAGGCGGAGAGTTTCAAAGCGCCGGATGCAATCGTGGTTCCTCCGCTATAGCTGTTGGAGCCGCTCAAGATAAGAGGAACAAGTTTTGTTGTTCCTTCATAGAAGATCGAACCTGGACCCGAGATGCTTCCTCCTATTGTATTACTAGTCGTAGTGGTGGCGTCAGTAATAAATATATTACCATTGATTTGCATGGGCAGCGTAAGAGTGTGTCCTCCCACTGTATCTACAAATTCAATGGAGATACCGCTCATGGAGATACCGCTCATAGAGAAGCCATAGACCAACGTGCTTTGTATCGTATAAGGCGTTGTTGAATCGATGACCAACCCACCTATTACAAATGGATTAGATATATCATTATTTACTAAAAAACGAGAGGCAGACGACGGGAATGTCAATGAATCGGCAGGCGCTGGCACCCCGGAAGGACTCCAGTTCGACGCAGTATTCATTGAAGTTGACGTGGACCCTGCCCATGTATCTCCACCATACACTGGGAGAACACCCAAAAAAAGCGCACAGGAAACCACTGCAGATATCGGCAGTACCTTATAGTTCATATAATCTAACCTCTACTCGTCATTAATTTGGGTCTAACATAAACAAAAAAACGGGTCAATTCATTTTTTAAAAGGCAAGCAATTCGTAAAAACGCAGATTCTTTGAGGTTGTTTGTTTGTGTATAAGAGATTGGAAATGAGAGATTTATACACGAGTAAATTCAAAAGTTGGTCGCAGGAGCTCCGATAGGTTTGAATTTGTCCCTTACTCGACTCCTCAACGCTTGGCCTAGCACTGACTCCTCCTTCACGGTCGATAACACCGCAAAAAAGCCCATCACTGCCTCCTTAAATTCCTCAAAATGTTTATAATAAGTGTTGTAAAGCACTCTTTCCTTCATCCACTTCCATAATCGCTCGATTGGATTCAGATTAGGGCTGTACGGTGGCAAAAAATGTAACTCCACTCGAGAGGTCTTGAGATATTCGCTGACAGCTTTATTTCGGTAGTACGGGGCATTGTCACAAAATATGTGAATTTTCCTCTTCCCTGGATAGGCCTCCTCAATTTTGCGAAAAAATTGAATTGTGGCATCTGCATTCAGCGTCACATCTTCTTGAACGAGCACATTGTGTTGAATCACATCGATCATGCCAGACAGGTTTATCCGTCCTCGTCCCGTATTTGCGGGAATTTCTTTCCGCACACCGATTTTAATCCATCCGAAAGCAGGTTGTACGTTGTGAGTTGGATGCACCCCGTCTATAAACCCGATAGTCTCATCTTCAGGCAGTCCCTGACGTAATTTCTCGTATTCGGCGAGCCACTGTTGTTGTCGTTCCTTGTCGGCTTTGCCAGGGACAAGGGCGGGCTTTTTATAAGAAAACTTGTGTCGTCTTAACCAATGTCTCATTCCGGCGACCGTGTAGGCAATTTTAAACGTTACCTCGACATAAGCAACGATGTCCTTGACGTACAGGTAAGTGTGCTTTTCCAGGTGCGCCGTCAGTTGCTTAGACTGTCCTTCTGATAGTTTTTCTTCAGAGCCCCCGCTCTCAGGTTTTAACTTATTGGACTCTTTGTATTCCTGAACATGCTCACGGACTGCTTGATCTGAAATCAATAGAACTTTAGCAATTTGTTGAGGAGTCCATCCTTCATCAGCAAGGAGTACAGCCTTGATTCGATCGCATATGCGCTTGTCTCGTTCTCGTTTGTGTTGTTCTTTGAGTTGCGTTCGTTTCTGATCGGTGAGAAAAAGCATCCGACCATTATGTCGTCAAGCAAATTTTTTCGCACTCAAATTTTTCATTGACGAAGGGTATACACAAGAAACCTCAAGAATCGGCAAAATCTAAAAAATTTTAACCACAGAGATCCCAGAGCACACAGAGGCGAGGGAAGCCCTCGCGTTCCCCAAAATATTTGGGGAGCGCGAGGGCTTTCCTCGCCTCTGTGTGCTCTGTGATTTCTGTGGTTAAAATTTTTTAGATTTTGCCGATTCTTGAGGTTTCTTGTGTATATCTCTGTGGTAAATACTTATGCAACACACTCGACCGCGGGTACAATCCAGAAAAACTCTTCCCCTTTTAAAACGTAAGTGTTTTTACCGATAAATCTCCCTTCTGTGTCCGACTTCGATAATAAGAATTTCTAAAATGTGATCGTGAATCGCATAAATAATGCGGTAATCCCCGCACCGAATCCGATATTTTGCAGGAGATGTTCCGCTGAGTTTTACGCATCCGTTTGGTCTGGGATCGTTTGCCAAGTCCTGAATTTTAATTCTCATGAGATTTTGAACATCTGGTGAGAGTTTTTGGAAATCTCGAAGACAGGCTTTATCGAACAATATATTATATTTTGTTTTCATCTTTCGGACCAACTTGTTTCCAAAATTCATCAAAAGGAATGTCTTCCTGTGGGCTTCTTTCTTTTAATCTTTTGTCCGAACGTTCAGAAAGAATCGTGTCCTCATAATCTTCAATTGCTTTGATGAGTAAGCCTGTGGCGAATTCTCTTAAAGACACCCCCTTTTCTGCACAAATCATCTTCAAGTAGGGATATTCGCTTCTGGGAAACTCAAAATTGAGTCGAACATTGTTTTTCATATGGTTTGCTCCTCCTTAAACTCCATCTTAACGCAAATGAGTGAATGAGTAAAGGAATAAAAACTCATTTTTTCACAGTATATTGACTGTCAGTCTTTTATGAAATATGACAACAGATCGGACAATCCAGAACCCTGTGCCCTCTTGCGGGGCAATAGTTTCTTGCAAAGTAGATGATCTGCAGATGAATCTTCCTCCACAATCTTTTCGGAAAGATCCTCTTTAAATCGCGCTCCGTCTCTACAACCGATTTCCCGGAAGAAAGCCCCCATCTTTCTGCGCAGCGGTGGATGTGCGTGTCCACTGGGAACGCGGGGCGCTTAAAAGCCTGCGTCATGACCACAGAGGCTGTTTTGTGGCCGACGCCGGGCAACTCTTCGAGCTTCTCGAGTGTTTTGGGAACGCGGCCTTTATATTTTCGTAAAAGATCTGATGACAACTGCCAAATGGCCTTTGATTTTGTGGGTCCCAAGCCGCAAGGGCGGATGATCGCCTCGATCTCTTGCGGAGTCAGACGCACCATTTTTCCCGGCGTATCTGCAAGGGCAAACAATTTCGGCGTGATTTGATTGACGCGCGCATCTGTGCATTGCGCAGACAGAAGAACCGCAATCAGCAGCGTATAAGCATCCTTATGCACGAGTGGAATTTGCGGTTCCGGGAAATATTTCTCGAGAATTACCAGTATTTTTTGGCCCAGTGCGTGTCTGTCTGCTCGACCCACTTGTTGCTGCGGATCTCTTTCCAGACGATGCGCTCGATTTCGTCGGGATTGTCTACGTCGATCCAAAGCGCGCAGTCCCACTTTCCGGTCATGCTCCATGCTTCTTTGATTTCCCTTGCATTTTTCCACTGTGTACACGCATCTTCCGGCGCGCCTTGTTTCCATTTAATCCAAACCCATGCGCCCCAATGTTGTCTAGATGGTTTTTTTGCTGCTACAGCCATTATTTCCTCCTGATGGTAACAACCCATGATATATAGGGGGATTATTTTTCCTAGGCAAATTTTATCGTTGAGATCGCGCTGCAAAGGCAAAATAATAGAAATAGGCATTGAGGTCTTCAAGAGATGTCTGATATTCAGAGTTTCCCCATGCCGCATCGCAAAAAAGTTCGCGCGCTCGAGCAATTTCTTTAAGACGCTTGCGCCAGCGAGGGTCGCTTAGCGTGAGGTCGAACAGTTCAAGCCCGCGCTCGATCGCATGATCGAATCGTGTTGCATTGCCACGAGCCTTAATAGCGCGGTGCACTTCACTGCCAATATTTCCGAGTTGTTCGGCCAATGAAAAGGAATACCATCGTCCGTCTGCTAAAGACTGATGCTGGGAATTTGTACTCATGATTGTTTGACCAAACGACTTACAATTTCTTGAATTTTTAGGCGAGCGTTTGGATCTGTCACGTCTCGAGATCGATTCCCTTGAGAAGGTCTTACATTGATCATCGAATCATATTCGATCAATTCTTCACCGGATTTCTCGGGGTAGAGATTAATTCCCCATAAATTTTTTTGTTGGGATCCTTGCTCTAATAACAGAGATTCTTCATCAGAATGCAATTCTCCGCCAACAACCATGATTTCGCGCTCAATGTCCACTACAGCTTTCACCAAATCTCCAAACCGTTCTTTGGCTAATTCGGAAAGTTCCGATTTTTTAATAGGTTTCTCAATGAGGGCGATGGGCATACCGTCATGTATAACAGGAAGACAGGCTTCAGTGCAAAGACTATTTTCCTAGGCAAAATTTGCTGAAAATTGCGGACAAAATGTCTTCCGTCACATTCGTTCCGATGATTGAGCCGAGTTCATGAAGCGAGGCGCGCAAATCAGATGTGAGGAGTTCAGGCGACACGTTGCCATGCAGCCCCGAAATGACATTCTGGATGAGTGTGATTGCATTCCGCAAAGCCCTTTCATGACGCAAATGAGTGATGGTGATTTCTTCTTTCGAAGGAGGCCCCTGTTTCCAGATGCATTGCTCGATCGCCTCCTGCAACAGATCAAGACCGATTTTTTCTTTCGCGGAGATGGCAACCGAAATTGGCCAGGTAATAAAGGCAGGCTCTTGCAAGTCGATTTTATTCCAGACGAGAATTGTTTTTTCACGCGGCACTTGTTGCAAAAGCAGCTCATCGCTCAAAGTCAAGTCCCTACTCGCATCCAGCAACAGCAAGATCAAGTCGGCCTTCAGCATCGCTTGTTTCGATCTCCGAATGCCCTCTTGCTCGATCCGCTCATCGGTCTTTCGGATGCCAGCCGTGTCGATCAGGCGAAAGTGAAGCCCGCCCAAACGCAAATCTTCCTCAAGAAGATCGCGCGTTGTCCCGGCAATCTCCGTGACAATTGCCCGCTCTTTTCCAAGCAAAGCATTCATTAAAGACGATTTCCCTACATTCGGCGCGCCGAGAAGACACAGCGAAATGCCTTCATGAAAAATTTTGCCGTGATGGAACGTCGCTCGCAGACGCTCTAACCGATGGCAAATGCCTCTCAACGTCTCGCAAATTTCCTCAAACGACGCAAATTCCAGACCCTCTTCCGGGAAATCGATCCACGCCTCCACAATTGCGCTCACCTCCGTGATCTCTTTTTGAAACTGCCCGATGCACTTGGACAAATCGCCCTCGAGATGTTTTTCGGCGGATTTGAGGGCAAGTTCGTTTTTGGCAGCGATGAGCTGCTGGACCGCCTCTGCCTGCGCAAGATCGATTTTGCCGTTGAGATACGCCCGCATAGAAAATTCGCCCGGATTTGCGGGCCTTGCGCCCGCCTCGAAGATCCGCGCGAGCACTCGCCGCGTGATGAGGCTGCCCCCGTGGCACGAAATCTCGACCGAGTCTTCGCCTGTGTATGACTTTGGCGCACGCATCACGAGAAGGAGAACTGCGTCCAAAATGTGCCCATCGCGATCCAAGATTTTCCCATAATGGGCCGTATGCGATGCATAGCTGTCTACAGGGCCTGTAAAAATTTCCTGCGCGATGGCAAGCGCCTTGGGACCCGAAATACGGATGACGGAAATAGCCCCTTCGCCAGCAGGGGTAGCGATGGCTGCGATGGTGTCTTGTAGGTGCATAACAGGTAGGAGTTTAGCAGGAAGTGGGATTATGGCCTCCCAATTTTAGAAGGGGGGCTTTTTTTGGGGGGAGAGCGACCTTCCCCGTGAGCCGGCCCCTCTACTATTCCCTTGTTAATGAACGGGATATGTTTTTGTGTTTAGTTGTAGGGAGTCAAGAATGTAAATGCTTAACATGTAGTAATTTAAGTTTATTTTTAAAATATTTCATTATTACTGGCTGTGGTTGTTATTAATTGTTATAAACTGTATAATAATAATTATAAAGCGATGTAATATTATGTTAATAAATGAAATAACTCCATTTCTCGGGATCATACACAAAGATAGCAAGGCGCAGCCTATTGACAGTCCCTTCGGACGGAGCTCGGGGAAGTCGTGTCAAAGGTTCGAATTCCGAGTTTTATCCCCACAAGACGATCGCGACCACATCCGCAGCGCATGGATTGCCTGCGCCGAAAAAGTCTCGTGGTATAACAAACGATGGTATGTGCCTTGCCAAGTTGCGATTGAGGGGGAGTATGGGCGGAAAGAGCTACGCACGATCTGGCTCAATAAAGCAAGCCTGAAAAAGCGAATAAGCAATATACAAATACAAAGATTTGACACGGCCAAAAAAGTTGAGTTTTTAAGGGAAATACTGCAGGAGCCACAACTCACAATTCCCAATAAGAAACAGACACGGCCAGCCGATACAGAGTTAACGAAAATGAGTGCAGAGAGAAGACTAAATTCAGATACACAGAAAACACCCATCTGTGGTCGCGATGCGCAGATCCAATATGGCACGAAGGAGCCTGTTCCCCCTCGAACAATCGCAGAAAACGTTTTAATGAGCAGAAAAAAACTGATTGACGCCATCAAAACTAACTCAGAATCTACAATCTCTGAGAAAGAAATTGAGGCGTGTTTACAGTATGCAGGAACACATCCTCAATACAATCCAACTGTGGTCAGCACAAGGACAAGCCGACTCAGCAGAACTCTTCTTCTGGGACCTCAAGGAAGAAATTATCTTCTGTTCACAAAAACAAGAAGCCTCAAAGATAAACAACTTGGAAAAGGAGCTTTCAAAAAAGCTAAATATGCAATCGATTTATCAACAGGGAAACGATATGTTGTTGCGACCAGCCGTATCGAGGGGCCGCTGGAGCGAGACGCTCTAAAACAAGAAATCGAATCTCATGAAGCGCTAAAACATATCCCGGAGGTCGTCAAATTACATGATTATTTTATGGAAGGCGACAGAGCGTACTTCATTTTGGATGAGTGTAATGAAGGAGATCTTTTTTCGGGGCTGCATGGGGATCGTGCAAACAATGTGCTGCCCAAAGTGAAAGATGATGATGTATTAACAATTGCTCGCGATTGTGCAAGAGGGCTTCTAGGGATGCATTCCGCTCGACATCTCTATCAAGACATGAAAGAGGAAAATATTTTCTTATACACTGATGATAAGAATAAACTTCGAGCTAAGATTGGAGATTTGGGACTGTCTTGCCATCAAGATGATACAATGCGTCGCAGATGGGGAGCGGGGACTTATCACATATGCTCTCCGGAAAAAGCAAAAGCGGCTCTCTCTAGAGATCCAGCGTTAATGCTCGAGAGCGCAACTCCTGCGGATGATGTTTGGGCTTTCGGTCTTGTCCTCTTTTCTCTATTTACAAAAGGAGGACTTCCGGAGTGTATTCCTTTTGGACGAGGGAAAGATGTAATATTGGGCGGGATTGCACAGCTTAAGCAAGACCAGATAGATCAAGTAATAAACCGCAGCATTACAGATCCTGCAGTCAAGCACCTACTCAAGAGGATGCTTTCGGTAGATCGGTCAAAAAGAGCTGAGATGACATACGTCTCCCAAGCTCTAGAAGAGATGGGACATGCAACGGCCGGTTCATAGAAAAAACCAATCCCTTAGAGACGGTTTCTTAGCAGGAAGTGGGATTATCCTTCCCCGTTTTTCAGAGGGAATCGAGGAAATAAACGGATGGCATACAAGGGATAGTTGACGACGTTTCCATCATGAGCAAAATTTCTAAGCGAGGCCCTTGATAATACGGGAGGAGGATGGTCTTCCTTCGAGAATTTTTCATCATATACGGCAAGACTTTTTTTCTTCTTAGAAACGCCTGATTTAACTTCAAGGGGGAAAATTTTTTGTTCCAAGGAAACAACAAAATCGACTTCAGCAATGCCCTCGCTTGTCCAATAATACAAGTCATCGAAATGGCGATCGTGGAGTTCTAAGGCGACGAAATTTTCGGTCAACGACCCCTTAAATTCTTGGAAGAGCCGATCCCCTTCTAAAATGATGCGGGGATCTAATTTGCTCATGGCCCCGAGCAACCCAATATCGAGCATGAACATTTTGAAAGCTTGCTTATCTGCATAGGCGTCCAAAGGCAGTTTAGGCGTAGAAATCAAATTGGCCTTAATGATTAAGCCGGCGCTTTTGAGCCACTGAATGGAGGTTTCAAATTCTCGAGCTCTTGCGCTCTTATGAATCGCCGAAAAAATGAATTTTTTATTTTCCTTGGCCAGTTGATTCGGCACAGATTCCCAGACAGCCATGATTTTCATAACATCCTCTTTGGGAGCATGTTTTGCAAAATCCAGAATGTAGGCATCCAGGATCTCTTTTTGCACCGTTCTTACCTGCGCCAAATCTGTCGTTTTTAAATAGGTGTCTACCGCTTCCGGCATCCCTCCGATAACAAAGTAATACCGCAAGAGAGAAAGCAATTTGTTGTGAAAAATTTCTGTGATCGCCTCCGGCTGCTGCATGTTTTCTAACATAATTTTCAGCCCCTCTTCTCCCATTGCGGTTAAAAATTCGAAAAAATTGAGCGGGGCCAAATCGAGAAAATTGACCTTCCCTACGGGAAACCCTTCCGTTAACTTGACTCCTAGTAACGAGCCGGCAGCGGCAATGTGATATTCATTCTTCTTCTCGCAAAAATATTTTAACGATCCCAGCGCTTGGGGAGACTCTTGGATCTCGTCGAGGATGATGAGCGTCGAACCTGGATGGATGCTTTTTTTGAAGTAGATGCCAAGTTCCTGTAAAACCCGATCCGGATCTAGATTTTCTTGAAAAAAACTGGCAAAATGGGGCTCCTCGTCGAAATTGATGTAAATGAGGTCAGCGTATTCCCGTTTTGCGAAATCGGTCAATATGTAGGTTTTGCCCACTTGACGAGCGCCTCTAAGTACCAACGGCTTACGCAAAGAGGAGTTTTTCCACCGAAGGAGCTTCTGATAAAATTCTCGTTCCATAAGCCCAGATTAACAGGTGAAAGGATTGTTACGTTAGGAAAACGTGAGAATTTCACGGAATTTCATTGGTTTTTTTGTCATTTTTCACGAAAAACGAACGAATGCGGGAAATATAGGGCTGATTTTAGCATTGCTTTTATTTTATATTAGTGTACAATTTACGCGAACATGAGGGAATTATGACGATTTATCCAGGGGCGATTTTGCTGACTCCTGGGCAAGTGCATCAGCTGAAATCAGGCGGGAGAGATCCTGTGCGCGTTCTCTGTTTGAACTTCCCAGCTTTTCATCCATCTGATATGTATTGTGTATAACGAAGAGAGTTTTTATGCATGATCGTATTTCTCCGAAATCTAGATTTGTCGCCCTCGTCCTGTGCTTCCTTTTCGGCTGGCTCGGCGTCCACCGTTTCTATGTAGGCAAGACGGGGACAGGCATCTTGATGATTGTTTGCTTTTTCGGATTTGCAGGGATCTGGACATTTATCGATTTGATCATGATCGCTGTGGGATCTTTCACCGACAAACAGGGGCGCCGCCTCTTCATGTGGTTTGAGAAAGGCTCGATTTAATATAAAACGGAATCTTTCCGTTAAATCTTTTTTAACGACAATGCGATCAATCGTCCCAGATCTTTTTCTTCTTTGGCTTCTTGATGCGCCGCCTGCACAGCTTTTTGCGCTTCGACCGGGCCATATCCTAGATTCATCAGCGTATTCACGGCATCCGCAACGAGTCCCATAGACAGAGGAACCGCTGCGCCTTTTTGTTTAGGTTTAAGTTTATCGCGCAGTTCAATGACGAGTCTTTCGGCGGTTTTTTTGCCGATCCCCGGAATTTTGCTCAAGAGGCGGGTATCGGCGGCGCCAATTGCGTGCTGCAGCGCCTGCATCTCCATGTGGCCGACGATGGCGAGCGCTGTTTTGGGGCCGATGCCGGAAATCGTAATGAGCAACTCAAAGAGATCGCGCTCTTCTTTGACAATGAAGGCATATAGCGTATGCGCATCTTCGCGCACGACTTGGGACAGGTAGAGATGCACAGCCGTATTTGCTTGAGGCAGCCGCGTGTAAGTATTGAGGGGAATCATCAGCCGATAGCCGATGCCATAGGCTTCAACGATCGCCTTGAGAGGTTCCTTCTCGACTAACGTCCCTTTGATGGATTCAAACATGCTTCACTCCTCAATTTATGAAAGCAACAGATCGCAAGCGAGAGCGCATCGGAGGCATCTTCCGGCTCTGGCGGATGCGGCAGCTGCAATAGCGTCTGCATCATTTTTTGCACTTGGCTCTTGCTCGCGCCGCCTCTCCCCACAACCGCTAATTTTGCCTGCGTCGGCGCAAACTCATAGACGGCAATCCCACGTCTTGCCGCTGCAAGAAGAGCCATTCCCTTTGCCATCCCGAGCTTGATTGCGCTTTGCGCATTTTTTAACACAAATTGCGATTCAATCGCAACAGCGGTGGGAGAGAACTTGTCGATCAAGGCTTCAATCGCTTCAAAGATGATTTTATAACGCATGGCCAGCGGCAGATCGGGGGGAGGTCGGATGCAGCCGAAATCCAGCGGCTGCATCGAAGCATGGAATGCGATGACTCCATAGCCTGTGATGCGCGTGCCCGGATCGATGCCGAGGATGATTTCTTGATGCATGCTATTTGACTCTACGATAGAACAGCCAAGCGATGCAACCGCAAAATATCATGATTGCGGGAGATGACAGAATGTGATATTATCGACACCGTGCAACCGCAAAATATCATTGTCCGCATGCCCAATTGGATTGGCGATCTCGTGATGGCAACGCCCGTCCTGACCGAGCTCAGAAATGCCTATCCGCACGCCTCGATCACGGCGATGTGCCAATCGCCCGTGTGCGAACTCCTCCGCGAAGACAAGTCCATTGATGAGCTTTTTTGTTTCACCAAGCCGGAAAATCAATTTTTGCGGCGCGAAAATCTTCGCAACATCATCGAGAAATTGAAAGAAGGCAAGTACGATGTCGGAATTTTGCTGACGAATTCTTTTTCTTCCGCCTGGTGGTTTTGGCAGGGCGGCGTGAAGACCCGAATCGGCTATGCGATGCATTTCCGAAGGTTTTTGCTCAACGTTCCCGTCATCCGGCCGCAAGAAAAAATGCATCAAGTCGATGTGTATAAAAAGTTACTGCAGCCACTTGGGCTCACCCCTTCGCAAACAGCGCCCAGACTTTACGTGACGGAACAAGAAGTGGCGGCATCGAAGAAGCTTTTATACCGCGCGGGCAAACCGCTCATCGGCATCAATCCTGGAGCCGCTTACGGATCTGCGAAATGTTGGCCGCCCGAGCGCTTTCGCTCCCTTGCCTTGCGGCTTGTCCAGGCGGGCTTTCATGTTGTGTTTTTTGGCAATGCGTCGACGAAAGACATGTGCCAGGGACTTCCTGAAGAGGTGATGAATTTGGCCGGCATCACGAGCTTGCGCGAGCTGGCCTGTTTGATCAAAGATTGCGATCTTCTGGTCACAAACGACAGCGGCCCCATGCACATTGCGGCGGCCTTCGAAGTGCCCATGGTAGCGCTCTTTGGATCGACAGACGACATGGCCACAGGGCCTTATGGACGGCAAGCAGATGTCGTCAATAAGCGGGTCAGCTGTTCGCCCTGTTTCAAACGCACCTGCCCGATTGATTTTCGGTGCATGACGCAGATCTCCGTCGATGAAGTCTTCAACCTTTGCGTCAAGCGCATGCGATAAACGCTACCATGCTGTGACAAGCCGGTGTGTAAGTCGGCTGTGCAAATGAGGAACGAGAATTGCCATACCCAATATAATGGCAAGAGAACAATAGGTGATCAGGATAAGCAACGCAACATTTGGCGGCGCCATCATATAACCAAAGTGCAAAGCATTCCACCAAGATCCAGTGGGAAGACAGGAGCAGCTCCAGTCCGTCCAGTACCCCACGCTGGACGAGGGGTTCGAGTTCGGATTTTTGACGAAGCTACAGAAACCTGCAGAACAAAGTGGTAGATTAGGTTGGTAGGCCTCCTCCGCGCCAGTAGTGCTGCTATAAGAAGTAGGATGGAGAGTAGTTAAATCATGGGCCCTAGCAATCGTGCCGATCAAGCCGATAACGAATACCGAGAACAGAGAAGCCAAAAATACCAATCGAGCGTAGTAGAGCAATGGATGACCATCAAAGAAAGGATTTGCACATGCTATGTAGAGGAGGCGCTTAAGATTTTTCTCGCGATTCAGTAGGATTTTTGCATTAGGACCTAATAATAGTTCCGGACAATTCTTCTTCAATACCTTTACCTTCTCCAGCACCGATCCGAAACTTCTCATCACCGAGTTGAGCATGGGGATGTTGCCGAGAGTGATGACACTCCTTCCGAGTAGATTGATCTTTTCAAAGATGCGTTCGACCTCTTTTGGGTCGTGATTTTCTGCAAGATATCCCAAGATGGCGTCACAGTAATTGTCAATGGTGTCTGCAACTAAGGGGAATTTCCGGATAGGGTCTCTTGTTGGATCTGATAAGCATAAAGCGAGTCGAGGAAGGTTCTTCTTGAGAAGCGTTTCGATTTGCAGTTTTATATCCGCAATATGCGCATTTGTTAAATCGTTTTTTTCTTTAATGGAGAGGAGGATCTTAACCGTGTCGATCACCTTATCGATCATCTCGGAGTAATTTTTTGGTGCGACCCTTGTTAAGTTTTGAAGCAAAGTTTTAAATCCCTCTAATTCCTCCGGGCTTAAATCTGTTGTCTTGTCTGGCTGCATAAGATGATGGAGAGTATCAAAAATTTCTACAGCGATTTGATCATGAGAGGCTTCTGTTACGGCTAAATCAAGAAGTCTTTGTTTCAGGTTCGAGAACACATTTTGGGTAAGGGCAGTCACATTCTTGTGTTCTCTTTCGAGTTTCTCGGAGAGGGCAAATTGCTCTGTCTCCCACTGGCTGATGCATGCACGATTGTTACTCTCGATCTTTGCGAGAGATTCCGTCCATGCATTGAGGAGGTTGTCATTTTGCTGCAAGAAGGTTCGCCAACCTTCTTCGGGTTGAACTCCTTCCCGAGAGAGGGCATCTTGACGGGAATATACTTGTTCTTTGGCGATTTTCATACTCTCCTGAAGACTCTCTTCTGCGCGGAGGGTCTTTTGATGATGGTCGCGTTCGATTTCTGCATCGCCCGTATTGATTTGTTGCCTCTGACGCTCTATGTTTGCCTTGATCTGTTGTATGGATCCTTCAACTTCACACAGGATCGGTCCCCAGGTCATGTTTGCTGTTTCACTAAGCAGCATCTGTCGCACCTCGCGTTCATGAGCAGTGGGCGGCATAGCGGGACGGGCCGTACCCAACCCTAAGGTTTCTCTCGACAAAAACGACCAGATGCAACGGAGACAGTCTCTGGGGAAGCGAGCTGTATCACGACGAAAACCATTCCAAAGACCGAAGAAATGCGAGGCCGCACGATTGATCTCGCGTGGACGTGTTCCTCCGTAGGAGGCGCCGACAACACCTCTAGTTAAAGGAGTTCTTTCGGGAGGGACTGGAACAATAAACGATTCAGTTAAATTGGGTGCTGGGAGCATATAACTATCCTAATTATTTATTAATTTTTATATTAATAGTATGTCAAAAAGCATATTTAAAAGCAATGTGGTATAATAAACTTTTTTATATAATGTTTGTGTAGAGCGCTGCCCAAAAATTCAATTGACGGCGCGCGCGTCCTACCATGATGTGACATTCCGTTGCCTAAGTTGGCCTTGCAAACGGGGGATGAGTATTGTTACACTCAATATGATGGCAATAGCACAAAGGGCGATCATGATAGGCAACGCTACATTATTTGGTTCCTCCATCATATAATCAAGGTACAAAGCATGCCACCAAGATGCTGGGGGGATGATAGGCGGGGGAGGGGTGGAGCCGTCTTGAGGGCATACACAAGGACCCAATATGGCAGAACCACTGCCGGAGAGAGAATCAGTATAATGCTTATAGCCCTCTAACAGACGGATCAAGTGAATGCAAGACATCTTTGAACAATAACAGTTGCAGTCTACGGGCCAGTACTCAGAGGGCTGTCTACAGATGCTTGCAAGACAAGAAGGGAGATTAAGGGGAGAGGCAGCTGGGCCATAAGTAGGATGGGCCGTTAAATCATGGATCTTAGCAATCGTGCAGACTATTCCGAACACCGCTACTGCAACCGTAAATGGAAAAAACATCCATTGAACCGAGCGCCACCAATGAACTGCATTAGATTGCGGTTCTGAGAAAGGATCTGCAAGATATGCGTAGTAGTGGAGCTTAAGATTTTTCTCGCGATTCAGTAGGATTTTTGCATCACGACTTTCTAATAGATTCGGACGATTCTTCTTCAATACCTCCTTCACCACCGGTCTGACAGTTTTCGTCATCGAGTCGAGCATGTGGAGGTCACGGAGAGTTATGACATTTCTTCCGAGTAGATTGATCTTTTCAAAGATGCGTTCGACCTCTTTTGGGTCATGATTTTCTGCAAGATATCCCAAGATAGCGTCACGGTAATTGTCAATGATGTCTGCAACTAAGGGGAATTTCCGGATAGGGTCTCTTGTTGGATCTGATAAGCATAAAGCGAGCCGAGGAAGGTGCTTCTCGAGAAGCGTTTCGACCTGCTTTTTTATGTCCGCAATATACGCATATGTTAACCCATTGTTCTCTTTTATAGAGAGGGGGATACTCACAGCACTGATCGTCATTCCGACAAGATCTTGTATTTCTGGCCTTGTCTTTGTAAGTTTGTCTAAATTGTTCAGTAAACCCTTAAATTTTCTTAATTCGATTGTTTCGGCCTCGCTAAAGTTGTTTGTCTTGTCTGGATGCATAAACTCGAGGAGGGTGTCGAAAAGAAGAGAGGCGATGTGATCGTTGGATGTTTCTTGCCCCGTTAGAGCATCGAAAGCGGACGAAAAAAGGGCCGTGTTCAGTTGCAGGTTCGGATGAGCCTCTCCGTATGTTTGCAGATGACCCATGACCTCATTCCAGGAATGCCTGACAGATGCAGCGATTTCTCTGCAGCGAATGTTCTGCTCGAGAGTATTTAAAGAAAGTGCACGAGCAGTGAGTTGTATGTTTGGAAGCTCTTGTCTTGGTAAAAACGCGCATATGTAGCGCCAGCAGTTTAAGGGAAAACGAATAACCCCGGTAGAGAGAGTGGAGACTCGCGTCGTCACAGTTCTCAAGAGACCTGTTCTCTCAGTTTGTTCGTGGATGAGTCTTGAGGATGAGTCGTTTGTTTCATATATCATTTTATACGCCTATTTTAATTGTGTATTAATGTGTT
>Ga0364920_10267_pt1 | contig 15664 bp, 9 predicted proteins | sample SorcelJu500001C8_FD_206961 | JGI IMG/M metagenome (GOLD analysis project Ga0364920, IMG submission 206961) | Enriched cells from Trout Bog Lake Hypolimnion, Wisconsin, USA - BchlTB.June20.5000.01.C8 | ecosystem: Environmental > Aquatic > Freshwater > Lake > Hypolimnion/Profundal zone | place: USA...
AATTCACGTCCTGGCCTGGTCTTTTGCTGAATTGCGCAACCCGCAAAGCGACGCCGACAAATTGATCGAGGCTTGCCGGTTTACGAGTCCAACTGGTCAACATATGGACGGATTGGCTGCCAACCTCGAGAAAGATCTTTCCGCGGCCAAAGTGGAAGCGTACAGCCGGCGCTTGCGCGAAGCGCTCGGACCGAACTATCCGATGATTGCCGTCGTCTACAGCCCACTCAACCTGGCGCCCCAGGTGGCGCAAATTCCCTGGCCAATGCTGGGACAGTATTACGACGTCATCGCGCCGATGAATTATTGGAACAGCAAATACAAGAAGTTAGATCCATACGAGTACACCAAAGCTACTGTGCAACGTGTTCGCCAGATGGTTGGCCGATCAGATGTCGAGATCCACGTGATCGGCGATGCTATGGGCACCACATCTGAATCAATCAATCAGTTTTTTAAGGCGTGCAAAGAGACCTCGGCCACATCTGCCAGTCTTTATCCCAACCAGAGAATGACTGCCGATCAAATGGACTGCATCTCGCATTACAATGACTACTTCCCGGCTAACTCCCATGCGCGGCTTATCGCTCTGCGCGAGTTGATCAAGAAAGGTGTGATCGAAGCACCGTCCGATCCCGCCGTTGCCGTGGAGCGAGGCGATTTCTTCAAAATGGCAGTACGCCAAATTTTCGCCGGCAAACCTCAGGCTCAGTCGGGCATGACGGGTGGAACAGCAGCGGCATTTTTGGAGCGCCATGGCATTATCGCCTCTGCCGACAGCGAAACGCTCAGGCAGCCGATTGACACGCAAGAAGCCTACAAGACCGTGGCTGCTCTGGAAGAACTGAAGGCGTCAGGCGGGAAAGGCATTGCCCCCCATGGAATGGCGCACAAATCGAACGGGCACTGGTTCTCCCAGCCAGCCTACGCAGCTGAGAACAGCAATTCAGCTTCAAACAAGCCCATGAACTACCTGGATGCCGCCCGGCTGGTCGTATCAGGCGGCCGCTAAACGCTCGTTCGGCAACCTCAAAAGATCGGCGGCAGGAGGGGGTGACAGATTTGTCACCATGGAAACCGTCGTTGAAAAGTTCGCCCGTCCGAAACGCTCATCACACAACCGATCTGTCGATCGGCAATTACTCCACTTAACCCTTCTGTGTGCGGATTTTGTCACCCCCCTTCTGTTCGGATCTGGAGGCAGGGCAAGAAATGGCTAACAGCACGTTCATCCGATACTGGCGGCTGAGATTCGGGCATTCCTTACCAAGCGACAATGCAATTGGACTAGTTTGAGTGGCAGGTCGCCGGGTACAAAAAAAATAGAATTCAAGGAATTGTCTTCAGGTTACTAATGATCGACAATTTGCATGTATTGTGGCGATTCCTTAAATATACGCCGCGATATTTGCCAGGAACCTGGAATTCAATCATGATGGTAAGAGATGTCCAGGTCAAAAGGCAGAGTTTGAATCGTTCATCGCACCTTCAATCAAGCAACAGTCGCGCACCAGGCGAGTAGCCCGTGCGCATCTTGTGCCTGAGGTCGTTTCCTAGCACGGAGGTTAGCCCATGCAAGTGACAGTTACCGGACGCAACATAGACCTCACGCCCGCCCTAAAAGAGTATTTGCTGGATAAGTTGCAGCGGTCACAGAAACATTTCGAAAAAGGGCTCAACATTACGGCACTATTGAGTGTAGCCAAGAATCCTTCCGTCGCTGACAGCCAGACGGCTGAAATCACCATAAAGTTAAATGGAGCTGTTATTCGCGGCGAAGAATCGACCGAGAACATGTATGCCTCAATCGACCTGGTAGCAGACAAAATTGAGCGCCAGTTGCGCAAATACAAGACTCGCTACTATCACAAAGGCAATAAAGGTAAGGAGCGGGACAACGGCGAAGGTATAGATGTCAGCCCGGAAGTCGACACTGATGCTGAGGTCAAGAAGGAGATTGCGCTAGAGGAGATCAGACCGAAAATCGTGCGGTCGAAGCGCTTCCCTCTCAAACCGATGATGCCGGAAGAAGCCTGCAAACATATGGACCTTCTGGGACATGACTTCTTCATGTTCATCAACTCTGAGACGAACCAGGTCAACACGGTCTACCACCGCAGAGACACAAACTATGGACTAATCGAGCCGGAAGCCTGAGTGCTGGCAACGCGGGTAGACCTTTATTTTTGGTTATAGGGTAAATCCCGGTCCTGTTAGGGGCGTTGATGATCTAGAATCGTTAGCGGAACAGGATTGAGGTTTAAGTTGTGACGGGCTTTTCAAGTTCTCGCCTTTGGTTGGTTAACAGCCTGCTTGCATGCACAATTACGTTGCAAGCAGCGATGCCAACCGGATGCAATTTGGCATACGCGGCTGATGCGACACAAGTTATCGGACTGAACAACGAAGGCGTGGCGGCGCTGAAAGTCAATAACTACGCTCTGGCGATTCAGAAGTTCGAAGCAGCGCTCAAGTTAGACCCCGGTTATCAGATGGCGCGCGACAACCTGGCTATCGCCCACAATAATTTCGGTCTGCAACTGCGCAATAACCCGAAAGAAGCGCTCAAACAGTTTCACATGGCCTTGTACTTGAATCGCACCAATCCGGTGACGATCTCAAATGTGGAAGGCATCATCAAGATTATGGGAAAGAATCCCCACTCTTTCCAAGATCGCGTAGAGCTGGGGAAACAGGCACGAACAGCGAATCCGCCTGATTTCATCGGTGCCATTATTGAATTTTCGGAAGCCTTGAAGATCAAGGATGACCCGGAAATTCATATGGAACTTGGTGATGTCTATCGTGTGCGCGATGAGAATGACAAAGCGATCGCTGAGTATCAAGCAGCAGCGAAACTGGCTGATGGAGCCAGTATCGAAGTGAAATTGGGACAAGCGTACCAGGCGAAGAAAGATATTCCAAACGCAATTATTTGCTACGGAAAAGCTATTTCCTATAAGTCTGATGATCCGGAGGTGCAAGAAGCTTTGGTTGCCGGTTGGGAAGAAGCCGTGCGCGAAAACCCGTTGGCGCCTGAGAACCACGTTGGTTTGGGACAAGCCTTCCAATATCGCGGCGACTTCGGTCAAGCGAAGCAAGAATATATGCAAGCAATTCGCGTTAGCCCGGGCAAGAATAACCCCACCGCCAACAAATTGCTCGCTGCACTGCCAGCCGCTCAGGCTGCGGCTGAGGTGTCGAAACACATCAACGCCGGTGTGGATTTGCAAGGTCGCAAACAATACGATTCAGCCTTGCAGGAATATCAATTGGCAGCCAAAGCTGACCCCAAAAACGACAGCGTGTGGGTGAACATCGGCACGGTATATCAAGCGAAAGGCGATTACGACAGCGCTATTCAAGCCTATCAAAAAGCGTTGAGCATCAATGGTGGCAATAAGGATGCCGATCAAGGTATCAAGACTGCCACCGCGGAACGCAAAGACAAAATCATCGAAACGCAATACAAAAATGGCGGCGATCTTTTCAAAGCCGGGAAATATCCTGAGGCAGTGGCTGCCTTCCAGGAGGTGCTGAAGTACAACCCGAACGATCCGGCCACGCACTTCTCACTTGGTGCCACGTATCAGGCGATGAAAAATTTCGACGGTGCGATTAAGGAATATCAGATCGCAGTCAATCTAGATCCGAAGAACAAGGATTATCCAAAGGCCATCCAGCAAGCGAAAGTCGCTCAGGTTGGACCGATCATGGAAGAGGCAGTGAAGAAGCACCAGGCGAAGGATTATGCTGGCGCTATTGCTTTGTACAACCAATGTCTCGCCATTACTCCTGATGATGCATCGCTGCTCTATAATATCGCCTCTGCTGAATACGCCCGGCAGGAATATCACCGCGCCCGTGATGCTTATGCCAAGGCTCTGCAAATCGATCCGAAGGGACAGGTCAACGACCTGTATCTAATGGCTGCGATCGACGAGAACTTTGGGGACGGTCAAGCAGCTATCGGTGGCTATCAGAAATATTTGGTCATGGCGCCAAAGGGCACTTACGTGCAGCAAGCGAAAGATCGCTTAGCGGCATTGAATAAGAACCCGAAGGACACGTTGAAGATCAAGTCTGAAGCAGAGTTGGCGCAGGATAAAGCTGCGGACGATGCCTATCAGGCTGCGGTCAATTTCCAGAAGAACAAGCAGTACGACCAAGCGATCGAGCAGTATCAAAAGGCGTTGGCCATTCACCCGGATAATGCTGACTACAACTATTCACTAGGCACCGACTATCAACAGAAAGGCGATTTTGCCACAGCCATCACTTATTACAACAAAGCATTGGCGAAGGATCCGAAGAACAAAGACTTTCTCAACGCTTTAGCCGACGCAAATGATCAGTCGGTGGCACCGCTGCTCGATCAAGCAGTGGCGAGACAAACGGCTGGAGACAACGCTGCGGCTATCGGTCTGTATACGCAAGTGCTGGCCAAGACGCCTAACAATGCGCGCGTTATGACCAACCTCGGTATCGCTTATCAGGCTACCGACAACTTTGACCTGGCTAGACAGTGGTATCAAAAAGCTTACGATGCCGACAACAAGGGTGAGGTCAATGATCTCTATCTGATGGCTGCCATCGATGAGAACAACAACAATGGAAATAAGGCGTTCAGTGAGTATCAGCAGTACATTCACAATGCCGGAAATAAAGGACAGTACTTCCAAGCAGCATCGGATCGTTCGAAGGCGCTTGCTAAGAACGTCACGGATGTTGTGCACCTGCAAACTTCTGGAGAGAAAGCGAATGCACTGGCGGCAGACGCAGCTTACCAGGAAGCTATCAAGCTCCAGACTGCGACCAAATACGACGAGGCAATATTAAAGTATCAGGAGGCTATTACCAAAGCGCCTAAGGAAGACGCGTATGTCTATGCTCTAGGAACTTGCTATCAAGCTAAGGGCGACATCGCCAATGCGATCATCCAGTATCAAAAAGCGCTGGCGATGGCTCCCAATAATAAGGATTATCAAAAGGTGCTGGCCGCTGCGAAAGGATTGCAGTCTGGTGGCATCATGGACGAGGCGATCAAGAAACAAACCGCGGGAGATCTGCCTGGCGCTATCGCCCTTTACCTGCAGGCCTTGCAAGCTGATCCCAACTACGCCCACGGTTATACAAACTTAGGAAGCGCCTACCAACAAGCCGAAGATTGGGCGAAAGCTCGTGATGCGTTTGCCAAAGCTGTGCAGCTCGATCCGAAGAATGAAGCGGCGAACTGGTATTACATCGGACTTTTGGATGAGAACGCGAAGAACGCAGCCCAGGCGATCTCGGACTATACGAAGTACGTCGGCGCCATGCCGAAGGGCGACTACGCAGTAGCAGCACAAGGGCGTATCGCGACATTGAGATCGCATCCAGATCAGGTGCAGTTATTCACGACCAAGGCTGAAGCAGCTGCTCAAGGGGAAGCCTCAACAGCATACGATGCTGGCATTAAGTTGCAGACGGACGGCAAGCTCGACGAAGCCATCGAGCAGTATAAAAAAGCGCTGGCAGTTTCGCCGAAAGAGCCTTCCTACTATTACGCTCTGGGCACGGCTTATCAGGGAAAGGGCGATCCCGCCTCGCTTGATCTAGCAATTGAGAATTACAAGAAAGCCCAAAGCTTGAACCCGAAGGAAGCAACTTATAAGCAGACTTTGACCGCCGCCCTGGCGGCAAAAGCGGCGCCTCTGGTGCAATCTGCAATCGCCAAACAAACCAACGCAACGAAACCGGATCTTCCTGGCGCAATTGCTGATTACGAATCAGCGCTGAAGATCAGCCCGGATGACGCAGATACACACAAAAACCTGGGCACTGCTTATCAAGGCAACAATCAATTTGCGCAAGCAGCCAAGGAATATCAAACAGCAGTTCGACTAGATGCGAAAAATCAAACCGACGCGATCTATTATTTGGCGACCTGCTATGAGCAAATGAAGAATAACCCTGGTGCGATTGCCGAATACGAGCATTATCTAAAAGCCGCTCCCACGGGGCAGTTTGCCAATGATGCAAAAGGACGCATCAAGATCCTGCGCCCTGGTAAATGACCCGTGCACAGGTCACTGACCTACGTACCACCCAGATGCTGTGGGCATTTGTAACTCCGACTCTTGGCCGGCACCTGCGTCCGTCGCCTCCGGTCAATTCATTGAAGATTGAGGCTGCATCGCCGTCGGCATGCATCTTTGTACCGCCGGCATTGCCGTCGGCATGCATCTTTGTACCGCCGGCATTGCCGTCCGCATGCAGCTTTGTACCGCCGGCTTCTAGCCGGCATCGGAATGAGCGCACAGAGTCCGTACTCTCAATTGTGCTCGCGCTCTTCCTCTCCTTCTTCACCAACACCACATGCGCCACCACTGCGTTGGCCGACGACACGAAGCCTTCCGAAAAACTAATGACTCTTGCCGAAGCGCGCCAGTACATGCTCAAGCTTATTAACCATGACCGCGCCATCAACGGAGTCGGTCCAGTGCGCATGAACTCAATAGCGCAGGTCGCCGCCCAAAAACATGCCGAAGAATGCTCCGAGCACATGTATCTAGCTCACTGGGATTTGCTCGGTCGCAAACCGTGGGAGCGATACACAGAAGTTGGCGGCAAGGATAATAACGCCGAGAATGTCGCGTTCACCGGCTCATATGTGGAAGGCGCAGTTCCTCCCGATCTCCTGCCTCTCCCCGACAATCAGCTCTTCGCTAAGAGACCGCTGGAAGAAATGGAATCAGCGATGATCAATGAAAAGCCACCTCACGACGGTCACCGAGTTAATATCATTGACCCGCACCACACAAGTGTCGGCATCGGAGTTGCCATAGCCACCGACGGCAACTACACACGCGTGACTTTGGACCAAGAGTTCCTGAACGAATACGGCACCTATGATCCCTTGCCAGCGAAGTTGAATCCAAATCAACCGCTATTTGTAAGCGGAACCCTGAAACCCGGCTACCAGCTCTCCAACATCCTGCTCGAATGGGAACCAACTCCCGCGCCGATGACACCATCACAACTCAATTCCACATCCTCATACGGTTGGCCTGAGAAGACGGTATTGACTTGCGCACCACGTCAATTCATTTCTAATGCCCCCGTCGATATCACACCGCGCGGCAACAGCGAGTTTTTCATGACCCAGATTCCGCCGCTGAGTCGCGCCAGCAATGGCATTTACTATGTAGTCATCTGGGCCAAAAACAAAAACAAACCTGACGATCAATTCGTCGCTTCCGTGCGAACACTTTCTCTGGGCCCTCGTGCGACACTGCTGGCAATGGCACGTCCAAAATCGAAGCCACCGGTCAAAGGCACTACCACTGGTGCCACCTCAACCACTTCTACCTCCACGTCCACCAGCACTGCCACTCCGTCCAAACCTTCAGGTCCTCCGGACCTGTCCCAACTCTATTTCCATCCAGAACTCAATGGTGCCAAGGTGATTCCAGCCACAGCCGGACAAGGCGGGCTGCGCCCCGACATGTCCCGATTTTTCTTCAAACCCGCGCCACCACCCGGCACCGACTCCGACACCAAACCGGCCAAACCCGGCTCGCCACCAGACCGCAGCAGTCTCTTCTTCCAACCGCCACCACCTAAATAGTTTTGGGCGCGCGATCAGGTAATGCAAAAGTGATGCTTGGAGGACATTCGAGCTTCGCCACCACGCAACTCAGAGGAGCAGTCCAGGTTCAGCATCTTCGTTCAACCGCCACCATGGAAAAGCCTTAAGAAGTATTGACACCTCTTAAGACTTTAACTAGGATACGGATACCGGTTAGGTAATCCCGCGCTTTGATCCGGCAGAGCCCCACCCACCGAGAGCGAACTTGGGAAAGGAAGCAACGATGGAGGGTCACTATGACAGTAACCTAACCGGTCCTTTCCACATTATATAACCCTGTGGACCATGTCAACAACAAACGCAGATCAGCCAGCGGTGCGAATCGCTGCCAGTTGAGTCTGTTGAAACAATTTAAGCGAATTCCGTTCGTTAACGTATAACAAGCAAAGTCTTAACACGTATTGACACCTCTTAAGACTTTAATTAGGATACGGATACCGGTTAGGTAATCCCGCGCTTTGTTTGGGCAGAGCCCCACCCATCGAGAGTGAACTAGGAAAGGTCGCGAACGATGGAGGGTCACTATGACAGGAACCTAACCGGTCCTTTCCACATTATATAACTGGGTGGACCATGTCAACAAAAAAACGCCAAATAGCCTTCTATGCCGATGACGACATCAGCCAGTGGTACGAATCATTGCCGGTTGGTTCTGGTGGCAAATTGATAAATGAGTACCTGAGGGGAGCGATTGCGAAGCAGAAAGAACGTGATGCGCAACTCGCGAAAATCGAGTCAGGCCAGTCACCAGATATGGTGACTCGGGTTGAATCGCTGGAACAGAAGTTCGAGCATTTGTTGAAGGTAATGGAAAACAGGGGAACCGAATATAGTGCGAAGAAAAGGAAACGGTAGCCGCGTTTTCCACTGTTCCACAGGATGTGGGCGGTACCATGAATCGCGATAAATTGCGGACTGAAGCTACTTCTCAGCCATTCTGGTTTTGTCGACTCGGCTCCAGATGCGAAGTTTTCTGCAGGCTGTGATGAAATCGTTGCCGTCGCTGGATTTGGTCAGTTTGATGATACCTTCATCAGACGCCGGGTCGACACCAGCCTTGGTGAGCAGCTCGGCAGCTGCATCGTTGTAGCCCATGTACTTGAGGTACGCGAAGGCATCTGCGATGAAGCCCTTCACTGCAGCGTCAGTCGAAAGTTTCTTCGCACCTTCGGGTGAGACATCGATGGCCACTGCATCATACAAGACCGACGGTCCACCATCGATTTTCTCGTCAGCTGAAACGTGCGTTCCATCGCTCAGAGTGACACCGCCAATGGTGGGGGCAATGATCGCCACATCGGCGCCCTCGGAAGCAGCAGCCGCCTTGAGACCAGCCAATACTTCAGCATTGGCACCATCGGTCACCAAGATACCGAGTTTGCGATCCTTAAATGTGGTAGGGCCATTTTTCAGAATGCTCAACTCAGGCGATGGAGGCAAGTCCATTCTCGTTTCACGCGCCGCCTTCGCCGCTGGTGGCATCGATTTGAATCCTAGTCCATCAGCCACTCTCTGAGCGAGATCCTTGTCAATGTTCTCCAAATGACCGACAACGCGTTCGCGAATGGCCGGTTTCTGAACTTTGGACAGTTCAAAAGTGATCGCGTCACTGATATGCATCTGCTCGATCGGAGTCTGGCTAATATAGAACTGACGAGCCTGGCTGTAATGATCGGCGAACGATTCCGAGCGCACTCTCAGTTTGGGGCTGGTAATCTCGCTGGCGTTGCTGGTAAAGCCAGATACGGGATTCTCGCGCGGTCCACCCCAGGAGTTCGGTTCGTAGTTTACACGCCCCTTAGGATTCATCATGGCCATATGTCCATCTTGCTGGAAATTGAACACTGGACACTTGGGCGCGTTGATCGGCAGTTGCGTAAAGTTAGGAGAACCAAGTCTGGACAATTGCGTATCCAAATACGAAAAGTTTCGAATCTGCAAAAGCGGATCATTAGTGAAATCAATTCCAGGCACTATATTCTGCGTGCAGAATGCAACTTGTTCTGTTTCGGCGAAGAAGTTGTCTACCGTTCGATCCAAAACCATGCGCCCGACTTTGCGCACCGGCACGATCTCTTCGGGAATGTCCTTGGTTGCATCCAACAAATCGAAATCCAATTTCTTAGCCGTCGCTTCGTCGAACAATTGCATTCCCAATTCCCATTCGGGATAGTGACCCGCTTTGATTGCGTTCCACAAATCATGCCTGTGGAAGTCAGGATCGGCGCCCTGAATTTTCAGAGCTTCGTCCCACAAAACAGACTGCATGCCTTGTTTTGGTTTCCAATGAAATTTGACGAAGGTGCTCTTGCCATCGGCATTTACGAGCCTGAATGTGTGCACACCGAACCCTTCCATGAATCTGAAAGATCTTGGGATTGCCCGATCGGACATGACCCACATGATCATGTGCATCGATTCCGGCGTGAATGAAATGAAATCCCAGAAATTATCGTGCGCAGATTGCGCTTGAGGAAAATCGCTGTCAGGTTCCGCTTTTACGGCATGAATCAAGTCGGGAAATTTGATTCCATCTTGGATGAAGAACACCGGAATGTTGTTGCCGACCAGATCCCAATTACCTTGTTTTGTGTAGAACTTAACCGCGAACCCGCGCACATCTCTTGCCAGATCGCCCGAGCCTTTGTTGCCGGCAACGGTGGAAAAGCGCACAAACACGGGGGTTTTCTCGCCAGCGCGTTGGAATATGTCAGCTTTTGTGAATTCTGTGAGTGGCTTGTACAGTTCGAAATATCCATGCGCACCATATCCACGCGCATGCACTACACGCTCTGGAATTCTTTCGTGATCGAAGTGAAAGATTTTTTCACGAACGATGAAGTCTTCTAACAGTGTCGGACCCCGAGAGCCGGCTCTGAGAGAATTTTGATCGTCCGAAATTGCCGTGCCTTGCTGAGTTGTCATTGTTGGCAACTTCTCGCCTGCGATCTGGTGAACTTCCCCGCCAGTGCCCCTTCCAGCTGCCGGCTGACCAGCAGCTTCAGTGCCTTTGTCGCTGGTTTGTTGCACCGGTGGCACTGGCCCACTCTTGGTGGTTGCTTCCAGTGTTGCCGATTCAGACGTGGTTTTGGTGTTCGTGCTCGTCTGTTGTTGGTCGTGTTTATTATGCTTCTTTGCATCGGATGGTAGTACAGACGTCGACAGAGATAGCGACAACGCCAGGTAGGAACTAACGACCATTGCCATGGCAGGTCGCTCGATTTTAGACAGCATAATAAATCCTCAGGTCACCAAATATGTTTAAAGCAGATGACACATTATATCCGCCGCGTGCAGATCTTCAATTCATGTCATGAGTCATCGCAGGCTCATCCGTAGCCCACGGACGAACGCACTTGCGCCCCACCAGGCACGAGCTTAGCACCAAATATGGTGCCTAGATACGACTTTGAACGAGCTATGCGTGCTTGGGCTGATTGGCAGGGGGAGTAGCAGCAACAACTGCGTGCGGATTGACGACGGGGTTCACCACCGTGCGGGTGACATTTGCTGGATGACTAACGGCAGCTGGAGTCCATTGGTGCGCTGGTTGCGTTTGAACAGTGCTGATGGTGGGCCTAAACGTCTGCGCTGGATGATATTGCTGGGCTATTGTCGTTGAAGAATAAGGATTTGGATGATACTGCTGCGCCGTGTTTATTGCCGCCGTGTATGATTGCGCCGGATGATATTGCTGGGCAGTGTTTGTCGTCGGCGTATATTGCTGTTTTTGATGGTAGTAGCCCGCAGTGGTTGGCGTGTATGTCTGGGTCGGCTGATATTGCTGGGCAGTGCTTGTCGTGGCGTCATGTTGTCGTGTTGGATGATACTGTCCAGTTGTTGGCCTATACGTTTGCGTCGGCTGATACTGCTGGGCCGTATTTTGACCCGTATATTGTTGTGTCGGATGCCACTGCTGCTGCGTGTAACCAGAGCGATATCCGTAGTGGTCACCCGAGTTGCGGAAGAGCGATCCAAGCGCCAAACCACCAATGGTGCCAAAGGTCATGTCGATCGCCGTCTGTGCGGGATTGAATTGATTATAGTTGTAATTGTAGTTGTTATAACCATTGTTTCCCAGATAAGTGTAGTCACCATAATCACTGCGGTAACCAGGATTTAAATAAGGCTGCAGATTGGTTTGATATTGCCATTGGTTTCCGTCGTTTGCATTCCAATAATTGCCGGCAACATTGTCTGGCAGCCAACCAGCAAATGTCGTTTGTCCCGTGTAGATATCTTGAATCTGCAGCGAACCATCTTGCCCAGTTACAAGGCGGTCACGGCTGTCGAACTGCGTTTCTTGTTGCGCGCGGGCAATTACGGCCGGAGCTTCGTAGGGATTTGTACTCAACTCATATTGCAACAGGTTGGCTGCGTCCTCGGCGCGTCCCATGCGCATGCTTGACGCAATCTGATCTGCAGTTTGCTGATAATGAAATTGACCGTACTGATATTGAGGATAAATAGCCTGTTGCGCACCCGGCAAAATCGTTTGCAACACAGGTGCCAGTATACGTTCTATCTGACCAAAACCGATATCTTCTCGGAAGCGATCGTGTCGCTCGTGGTCGTTGTCTTGAGGAAACCTGAAGCCGCCGCGTTGGTCGAATTCGAAACTCATGTTCAAACCTCAGTTCAGACACAATAGAAGTATGGGAGATTTGTGTTACCAAATGATTACATGCGAACCTGCCAATTCGTAGCCCTCCCATAAGACGGCTATGCCATGGCGCCGCCACAATTCTGTCGCCGCACCCAAGCCGCAGCAGTCGGCCACACCGACGAGTTCACTGAACCTGCAACCATCCGTCCGAGGGTTGCCGCAACCCTAATTCGTCTGCATTTGCTGCCAACGCCTCAGCCAGGAGCAAGCTTTACTGTCTTGCTAATTGTCTGCTTTCATCTGAACAACTTCCGTCTGTTTGCCGCCTTCTGCAATGTGAGCATGTTTGACTGCTTGTTTGCCGTTGGCGCCAGTGACGGTGATGTCGTAATCACCAGCAAATACTCGTTGATCCGATTGTCCACTATTATTGGTCACTGCATGCATCTCGGTCTGCCACTGATTTTTAATCAGATTATGCAATTCTTGATAGGCAGGCTTTTCTGACATATCGTCGCGCAACAAGCCTCGCGGCGCGCCCATCCATGAATTCTTGTCGGTCAAATCCCACCAGGTAATTCCCTCGACGTGCGGGTTGCTGTAGAGAAGTTTGTACAACTGCTGGACGTAGGCTGCTTGCTCCTTTTCTCCTTCAGGCGTGCTCGGCCAACTTCCTGCAGGTGCATCGCTACCTTCTGTGCCAACGCGATGTTCACCGCTTAGCACCGAGATTTCAGTGATGTAGACAGGTTTGCCGTATTTGGAAAGTTCATCGACGATGTGCTCCACTTTGTCCAGCGGCCAATTGCCCTGCGTCATATGCATTTGAATACCAATCGCGTCAGGCAATTTGCCGTCCTTTTGCAATTGGTCAAGCATGGCAATCTCTTGTTGATTCTCCTTGTAGTCATTGTAGATAATCTGCACCGGATGCTCGCCTGGCAGAGCTTTCTGTTCGATTGCTGTTTGTTGCTCCACAGCCGCCGGCGCGCCAACTTTCTTCACCCAGTTGGTTGCGCCGTTATCTGTTGCGTCTGTTTCAGCGGCAGCTACTTCATTGTTTTCGATGAAGCGCACGTTAGGATATCGGCCGACATTCTCGACAAAATCTTTGGTGTGTCCGTCGATAAGCGGTTGTGCTTGATCCGGATCTCTGGGCAGCCACTTTGGTGTGAAGTGTGGCCAGAACGCGGGATGCGCTTTCACAGTCATGTCATTTTGCTGCAACCATTCTATTTGATTGTCGAATTTATCAAAGTTGTTCGGTTGCTCGGCATTGTCTTGCGTTTGTGGCCAGTAGGGCGTGACGGTGGCGCTGTTAAATGTATCGATCAAAGCCTTTTGGTAACGAGCTTGCTCCTTAGAGGAGTCCTCTGGATTGAGGGCTTGCACTTCAGTTCCAAAAAGGAAATCCTGTTTTGTTTGATGAATCTGAATATCTGCTGTCGGGATCGGCTTTCCATCCGTATCAATCACCTCAATTTTCAGCTCACCCTTGCGATACCTGTCGATGTTTTCTTGCTCGCCTTGAGGCGTCAAGTCATTGGGGTTCAAACCCAACTCTTGAGCGGTCTCTGGCGTGACACTGACTTGCTTGATGTCTACATGGCCATTAGTTTTAAAATGCAACGCCATTCCTTCGCCATCTGCAGGCGCAACGCCGTCGAAGTCATACTCTTTCCATGCCGCAGTGAGCTTGACGTTTTCATTTATTGACTGCTGGAAAGGCGACTTTGATTGCATAAGGTCCGTTTCCAGTGAATCAGAATGATCCGACTTGGCGAAAAAACGAACATGCACAGGCTGTCCAGCCTGCGCCTCAGGCCCCGGTAGCGGTGGCAAATCGACCCCGTCTGCTACTCCAGGATCTTTCTCGTGCTTGGTTTGCGAATCGATCGAAAGATGCATTGTGCCGTCACCATCAACGGTGAACGCATCTTTCCCCATTTCGTTGTACATTTTCCAGCCGCCATCTTCCAGCAAATTATGTTGCGGGGCTGTATCTTCCTGAGCGAGCATCCGTGGCAAGTTTGATTGTTCAGCATGCTGGTCAACGAGAACCAGCGAAGGCAGATGCTGCGTTGCAGGATCGCCTTTACCATCAAGAGATCCGGCCAGCGCCGAGCGCTGTTCCGCTGCATCGTACTGGAAAGTCGGACGCGGTCTCGCTTCAGTTTTGGCTGACTCAAAATTTTCCATTTGTGCAGACATGACCAGTAGACCCCACAACGAGAACTGCAGAATGTAGATTGCGTAGTTCATTTGCTCAAGTGATCAGGGCATTGGTCGCATATGTGTGTATCACATTCGGCAACTTTTGTGAGCAGGGAAAGGCTCTAGCCTTTCCCCTCTCTTGCCCCAACCTTTTCAATGCGTTAGGCAATCCTACCCGTGCAAAACGCACACAACATCGGTGTAAGACGAGTTCGACCTTTCCAGGGTCAGTTCTACATAGCACGTGGCGTCGCCGTGTTTGCAGCCGAGCAATCGCCGCTGTCCAAGCTGAGTTACGTTGAACTGAGCTAGTTCAAGTTCGTGCCGGCAGACTTGAATCGTTTGCTCAATCGGCAATACGACGCGGAATTGTCCATTGACGGGATTAGCTTCATGCAGAAATTGCAGAGTGGAATTTTGGATCTCTGCGCCAAGACCGACTTCAATGTATGCCTGGTGACGGGTGATGTGAGAACCGAGTGGATTCATGACCAATCCTCCTGTGGCACCAAAATAAGGTGTCAACAGCATGTGGATGAGTGTGGTAACTGTTTTAGTTCTTGACGGCTTTTGCGAAGCGCATCTCGTTGCCAAGTGAAGACATAATAGGGAAAGAAGGTTAACAAAAGGTTGAAGTCGACCCATTGTAGTTTTATGCGGAGGCGAAGCGATCGTTGCGTCAAACAGTTAATCCTGTGTGATCTGGCAAATCGCTTTCCACTCAGCAGGCGTCACGGGCTGTACGGAGAGGCGACTGCCCTTCTGCAAGAGCACCATATTCCTCAAGGCAGAAACCTTGCGCAGATCCTCTAACGCCAGCGGTTGCTTGAATGTTCGAACATGCTTGATATCAACCATGTACCAGGTTGGCTCACTCTTCTTGCTTTTAGGATCGTAATGAGGGTCTTCGCTATCAAACGCCGTGAAATCCGGATATCCTTCTTTGACGATTTCGGCTAAACCTACTATTGCCGGCGGATCCGCGTTGCTGTGGTAAAACAAGACACCGTCGCCAATCTTCATCTGGTCACGCATGAAGTTTCTCGCCTGGTAGTTGCGAACACCGTCCCAGTGAGTTGTCTGCTTTGGTGCTTGCTCCAGATCCTTAATCGAAAAAACCGATGGCTCCGACTTCATCAGCCAGTAGTTTTGTTCTGTTTTCTTGCTAACCATGCGTTTCCTCGTCTGATAACCCTGCAGGATAGATTACGGTG
>Ga0364920_10268_pt1 | contig 15630 bp, 14 predicted proteins | sample SorcelJu500001C8_FD_206961 | JGI IMG/M metagenome (GOLD analysis project Ga0364920, IMG submission 206961) | Enriched cells from Trout Bog Lake Hypolimnion, Wisconsin, USA - BchlTB.June20.5000.01.C8 | ecosystem: Environmental > Aquatic > Freshwater > Lake > Hypolimnion/Profundal zone | place: USA...
AACCAGCGCTGTATCACTTTTGTATCACCTTGTTCACCGTTTCCTCCGCAAATACGAGGCGGCGCACCGTCGCTGAAATGGAGGCAACCCGATTCATCGCGCGGCCGGAGATCCCAAAACAACGCAGCCCGCTGACCGGAATCAGCGGGCCCTTCTTTTTTTAATCCGGGAGGTCTATCAGGCGACCTCCAACAGCACGTGCGGATGTTTTGAGGCGATTTTGAGCAGCACCTTGGCTGGACCGGTTGGCTCGCGCCGTCCTTGTTCCCAATTTTGCAAAGTGTCCTGGCTGATTCCGAGCAGGGACGCGAATTTCGATTGGGAGAGACCGAGTTTTCCCCGGGTTTTCACCACGGTGTTTTTGGAATCAACGTGGTACGTCCGACTCGGTTTCATCTCGCCGCATTCTATGGCCTTCGCCTGCTTTACGCTTTCCAACAATTCGTCAAACAACTCTTTTTTCATGGCATCAATTGGTTCTTCAGCTGCTTTAGTTGACCTGCGGTCAGGTCGTCTTGCTCGTTTTTGGGATAGGCCAGCAGCAGGGAAATCCGGTCTTTCGCTACCCACCAATAATAAATCACCCGCAACCCGCCGCGTTTGCCCCGGCCGCTGCCTGCCCAACGTAATTTACGCATCCCGCCCGTCCCCCGGATCACATCGCCGGCCTCGGGGCGCTGCGCCAGAAATTGCTGCATTTGGGCGTATTCCGCGTCGTCCATGTATTCCTGCACGCGCCGCGTGAAAATGAGTGTCTCAACAAAGACCACCAACTCAAGATACGCCAATGGCGGATATTGTCAATCAGGTGTTTTCCCTCCAATGTGAACCCAAATGCGGCACGAATTGAATCCTGGTCAAGCCGACATCCGCATCCTCCTCGCGGGTGAACGTGGCTTCCAAAGACCTGCTGAGCAGATCCGCCACGCCGTCAACGGACAACGGCTCAGCCGTGATCTGCCGCACATTCAGTGGCGCTTGGTTTTCGGGCAGCAACTGCAGTGCCCCGACGCAATCCCGCCCGATCTCTGCCAACAAATCGAACGCACCAACCGAGGCGGTATGGAAGCGCCGCTGAATCCGTTCGCGGATCCGGCGGCTGTCTGGCAGCAGGTTGTCGAAAAAAGTTTCAACCCCGGTACGATATGGCTCGGTGGACGGGCGCACGGGCAGCGACAGCGAGATGGGTCTCGATGCGGGTGAAGCGAGCCAGGATGCAGCATAGACGAACTCTTGTCCCGCACCGCTTGGGCGGCGCCAGTCCCCAACTCGCTCCCCGTTCATCCACACAGAGAGCGCCCGGGATTTTCTCGATCTTCCCATACGTCACCATTCTGACCGGCGAGCGGCGGTTCCCCGCGGTCGCACCACGAGTTCAAGCTCCAACGCCGACAGCAGCTTAAAAATGCGCGCCAAGCCTGCCCGCTCCGGGGTCGTTTCCAGCAGCGCGGCGCTACGGTGCAGATCGGACACCGTCAACACGGTCGTTTTCGTTGTCATGCGAGCAGATTAGAGGCAAGTCCATCGGGGACAAAGCTCAACCCGGATCGTCAGGCTGGCGGCGGCGATGGCTTCGCCGCCGGTGGACTCGTAAGCCAGCGCGGACTGGGAGTTGCCAAGTAAGTGGGCCGGCCGTGCTGAAAAACTGCTGCGAGCCGGAACGGCGCTCCCAAATCATCGTTGTCAAAGACGGCCACGCAGGGCAGTTGCAGGATGGCCTGCTTGAGATTGGCCATGGTACGCGGAAACCGGGAGGTCAGTTTGTCGGTCGGCACGTCGTGGCCGCCCTGGCTGACCCGCATCGCCACGCGTTCCTCGGAACGGTCCGCGCCGGCAATCCCGATAAAACAGAGCACCACGGAATAACCGCGTTGGGCGGCGTCTTTCAAGAATGCCAGCTTGTTCCCCACCGGATCGGAAAACACCGTCTCAAAAACAAAACTCTCCCGCTGGCTCACCAATTCCTGCCGCAGCTTCGCCGCAACCTCTGCGGCCTGATAGGCAGCAATCCCCAATTCGCCGGCCAGCACATCCGCGTTCAGAAACCGCAGTCCGGCCGGTTTGAGATGGGCCTCGTAAGAAGTGGATTTCCCCGCGCCATTGGGGCCGGCGATGGCGACCATCACCGGGCGCCGATCCAATGCCGGGATATCCCACGGGGCCGAATGCTTCGGTGAGGGCTTTTTCACCGTCAGGCGTGCGCCAAAACCCGGGTGGTCTTTTTCGTCGCGGGGAGCTTCTTCGCCGGCACCCGGGACGATGCCTGCACCGCCTGAAACTTCCGGTTCACAAAACGGCCCACAGTGCGTTTGCCGTCCGCTTCAATTCGCGCCAGCATGCCCGGCGATTTGGCGGCGGCTTCGTAATGGGGGTAAGGCCGGTTCTTGAGATGTTCCATCACTCGGCGCCGGCCGGCCGGAGAATCCGCCGAGACCAGACAGGCGGAAAGCGGCTGGACGTTGCCGGACCGGCACAGCGCGAGCACCTGATCCCCGCGCAGCAGGGGTTCCAGGACGCGACCGATTTTGGCCCAGAACTCGATCTGGCCGGCGATGGATCGCTCCCCGGCCTCGCCCGCGACCCGGGCGGCCAGCAGCAGCGCACCCGAAACCTTGACGGGTTGACTCATATCCACCAGGGTAGCAAATTGCTACCACTTGTCAATTGTGGCATCGGTCTCCGGGTAAGACCCCGCGCGACGATGTGGGCCGGCGCCGCCACGGGCGCGGATCTGGGTGCCTGAAAGCTTGATCCGGATCGTGTCACCGGTGTCTTCGAGTTCGAAAAAGCGGGCCATCTCCCGATCGCCGCCGTGGGTTGGTGCACCACCAGCATCAAGTTGTCGTCGAATTTCCGAAAAATCATGCCTTGGTCTCCGTCGGCATCAAAGAGCGGCCCCGCCTCCTGGGTCCACGGACCCTTGAGTTGACCGGTTGCCGACACCGCCACGCCGGTGGCATAGTTCTTGTCCAGGAAGGTGGACCAAATCATGAGGAGCTTCCCCGTTTTGCTCCGGTAGAGGAATGGACCTTCGGTCACGTAGGTGGGCTGGTGGGTTAAAGCAACTCGGAAAGGAGACGGCGGAATGCATCGTCGCCACGGAAGATGAGAGTCTTACGTACAACAACCGGGTCAACCGGTTGCCGCCAATTCAGTGTCACAAAATGATCGTGCGAGCCGTGCGCAATGGCATAAAACCGGAGCGGATCGCGGCGGCACTGGACATGCCGCTGAAAGTGGTGCAGGGCTTGATCACCCTGCTCGACGGGATCAATGAAGATGTAGTTTTGGAAGTCGCGCAGTGGGTGCACCCGAGGGAGGTGTGGCTCGCATCAATCTGGCTCAAAGCTGCAATGCCGTTGGCTGGATCTTTGGCCCCCTGCTCGGAGGATCCTTCATTTTATCCAAGACCGCCGAGGTGAATACCCGCGCCAGCAAAAAATATCCGCCATACCAGAAGCCCTGCACCAAGGCAGATTGGGCTTTGGAAACGTGCAACGAGTTTTGAAAATGTTTATTCAGAACATCGATTATCCCATTGCACAAACCGGAAAGGCAGAACAGGCAGCAGACCAGCAGAAACGTTCTCAAATGACTTGTTTCATCAGCCGTGCGGAACATCCAGGCGAGAACCGGTTGGGGTGCGGCTTGGTTGGGCACCGGAGAGGGATCTCTTGGGCTGTTTAACATAAGCCAGGTCAGGACCTGCTGCCGTGAATCTGGCTCATTGGGGCAGCACCTGCCGACCCTGCTTTGAGCACGGCACCGGCTTGGGCAAACGGCACGACCCGCGTGGCGGTTTGAACGCCCAGGCATGGATTATCGTTGGTTTTGACCTGCGACATAAGTTTTCGAGCGTGGGCAACCCACCTGGTCGGCCACCTATTTCACCGGCGGCGGGAACTTATCCGAATAGAGTTCAAACTCGCTGATGCATGGGTTGTTGCTGGCTTTAGTGATGTGGAGACGAACGCGTTGCGCGGTAACCGGCGAGAACGAAATCTTAAAATCCGAGCCAACGCCGGTGCCGGTAATGATTGGAGTCCAAACTGCATTGTTCAAAAACTCGACTGAAAATTCCTCGATGCGTTTGCCGGCGGCTTCTTCGATCTGGACGCTGGACAGGGTCTCGGGTTGGCCAAGATCGACCTCCAGCCAAGAGTTCGTGGTGGCATCTGCGCTGTCGGCTCCCCAGAATGTCGGCGAATTACCATCAACCGCCATGGCGGCGCTATGATCCCGTCCCGCTTCCTTCCATTCACTGGAGGCGGTCGCCGCCTTGTCCCGGGTCAGTGAACCCGAGAAGGAAGTGGTAATTGGCAAATCGACGGCGGAGCCGTCCAGTTCCAGCTTCACGATGGTATCGAGCGGATCGCGCTCTTCGGCGGCCACCGCGACCGAAAACGCTTTCGCGGTCTGCGAGAGTTTTACGCGGCCGCCGGTGAGCACTCTGCAGGCGATGATCCTGTGCGGTAGCTGTGGAAACTCGATGGTGTCCGATGGCCAGCGCAGAATGTGCAGATAGATGGTCTTGCCATTGCGGGTGCTGCCGCCCCACCATTTGCCGGTGGCCATCCGGAAGTTGCCGTAGTAACCCGCCTGGCTGCGGGCGTTTTCATCGGGGGCAAGGAACGGTCCGCCGCGCGTGGCATAGATGCTCGGTCCATATTTCTTCAACCAGCCGCCGATTTGTTTCGCCCGCTCAACCTGGTGAGGATCCATGCGTCCATCGGGCATCGGCCCAAAATTGAAGAGAAAATTGCCGTCGTTGATCACGGTGCAGATCAACATCCGCAGGCATTCCTCCAGCGGGCGGATGTCCTGCTGGCTGCGCCAGGACCATTGCTTTTCCAGGGTGCAATTGCTTTCCCACGGACGGTCGTATTGGAAGTGGCCGATTTCATTTTCCGGAGTGTCATTGTCGCCCGGCAAACCCAGCCGGTTATTGATGATAATATTAGGCTGCAGGGACCGGCACATGCGGATGGTTTCGGCGGAATCCCAGGTTTCGGTGGTGAGACCTTTCCCTTGTTGGTCGAAGAACAGCACATCCGTGCGGCCGTAGTTGGAAAGCAGTTCCTTAAGCTGGCCCTTCATGTAGGCAACGTAATTGGCGTGCCGGCCCTCCACGCGAAAGTCGGGATGATGGGCGTCAGGCGGGGAATAATAGATCCCCCAGGCCACCCCGCCCCGGTGGCAGGCGTCGGACAATTGTTTAACCACATCCTGGTGATAAGGCGATTCCGGGTTGGTGATCTTGTAGTCGGTGAGCTTGGTGTCCCACTCGCAGAATCCGTCGTGGTGTTTGGTCGTGAAAACCAGGTAACGTGCGCCCATGTCTTTGGCCGTCTCGATCCATTCATCGCCGTTGAGGAGCTTTGGATTGAACTGCTTGTAGAGATTCTCGTAAATCTCCTGTGGCGTTTCACCGTCGATCTTGCCCGGTTCCCCAATCCAGCGGCGATCGCTCTTGAGCGACCAACTGATTTCCTTCTCGGTGAGCGTCACTGGCCCCCAGTGGATGAACATACCAATGCGCATCGCGCGCCAGGCAGCGATAGCCGCCGGCGGCGCACCGGGGTCGGGCGGCGCGACTGCGGCCTCCGCTGCGATTATGGAATTGGCGATCACGACGCAGCACAAGGCGGCATGGACCCGTAGCTTTGTTACCAGCTTCATAGATTGCACGGTAGATATTTTCGTGGTTTCATTTCTCTGCAAACACTGGGCATTCATATGTCCTTACTGAATATACTTCGAAGGAGGGTTAGAGTTTGATTGGTCTGGCCTCGACATTGTGGATAGGAAGGGTTGATTTTCTCATGGAAACCGTCACCTTTGGCTACCTGGCAATTTTGATGGCCCATGCAAATTCGCACGGACGCGCCCTCTCATCTTGAAGATTCTCCGGAAGGCTGATCGTCAAGCCTGGCTCATTCTGTTCCCACTGGAGCGGCTCGGTGACGCCCAGCATGGTAATCGTCGCGCCAGCGGGGGCCCGGAGGCCCTTCAGGGTCAATTGCCGGCCCGGCCACTCCTTGCAGATCGCATAGGCGAACCGCCCATCTTTGCTGCGCGTGTAGCAAACATTCCCTTCCCGATATGGCGGCAGAATGCGGGTGGCATAAATTGCTTCGCCATTCACCTTCATCCAGGCACCGAGAGATTTCAACCGGCGCACAACATTCTCGGGATAAACGCCCGACGCATCCGGCCCGCCAATGATGACGAGGTTTCCGTTCCGGCTCACGATGTCGATGAATTTATGGATCAGCCGTGAGGGCGGACCCAGCGACTCATCGTTGTCCTCGTAATTGTAGGCAAACGACTTGCTGATGCCCTGATTCTCTTCCCAAGGATGGTCATACGATTGGGTCGAGTTATACTCGCTGGCAAAATAGTCGCCGTGATGGTCACGGGTTCCTTGTCCGATCCGGTCGTTGGCGGAAACCTCTTTGCGCCCCTGGGCCTTATTGTAGAAATAGGCAATCAATTCACGGCTGCGGAGAGTTTCCGCCGGCGTCGCCCACTCGCCGTCACCCCAGAGGCCGTCGGGATCAAAGCGGTCGATCATCTCCTTGACCAACGGCGTCATGTATTGGTCGTAGTAATTCTTGACTGGAATACTGCCCGATACCCGCCGGATGTCGGAGGACAGCGGAAAGGTTCCCCGGTAAGTGCCCCAATCCCATCTACGGTAGCAAGGATTTCCGTCATCTCCGATCATGGCCGTAGCCCATTCCTCGTAGCAGAAATACATGACGACTTTGAAGTCACGTTTCTTTGCCGCCGCCATCAACGGCGTAAACAAATCCCTTTTCGGCCCCATTTGCACCGTATTCCGCTTGGTCCACTCTGAGTTCCACCAGGCCATGCCGTCGTGATGCTTAGACATCGTAATCAAATACTTGGCGCCCGCCTCCTGAAAAAGCGACAGCATGGCTTCCGGGTCAAAATGTTCGGCCTGCCACATCGGAATAAAATCATCCCACTGAAAATCAGCCCCCCAGTTTCTCGCGTGATGCGGCTTTACCACCTCGTCCCGATACATCTCACAACCGTAGGCGTCGGGATACGTCGCCGTTTTATCGCCGCGATCCCGGTCCCAGGCGGGCACGGAATGGATTCCCCAATTGAGCATAATGCCCAATTTGGCATCCAGGAACCATTCGGGCGCTTGATGTTGGTCGAGCGACTCCCAGGTCGGCTTCCATTGGCCTTGGTTGTTGACGGCCTGAATTTGTTTCAACTCGATCTCGGCCCGCTGCATCTGGTTGGTAGAGAACTTCTGCATCAACTGTTCAGTGGAGTATTCGAACCGAAACGGCTTGAAGTCCGCTGGTCGTCCGTGCGTGTTCGGTTGTCCCTCAGAAGGTGGGTGAGCGTCTTCAGCACAACGTCCAACTGGAAGAGTAAATAACAAGACGCCAAGCCAAAATAAAGTTGCTTTTTTCATAATCATGCTTCTCTTTTCGTGTAGGTGACCCCGCCCTCTTTTCCCCAAGTAAAGTTCACCCCCGCAGTCACCGGCCTGCGGCCATCAAGCAGGTCAATGCGCGCCTTCACTGCCTTGGCGATCTCGCCGCCTTCCGGGCTGCCCAATAACGGCTCTTCATTGCCGACCGACCACATGATGACGCTGGGGTGATTGCGGTCGCGTTGCACCTGGGACATCAGGTCAATCAATTTGGTGGCCGTTGCACCGAAAGGAGCTTTCCCGCAGTAGGTATGACCGAAATGGCGGGTTTCATTCATCCCCAGAAGGCCCAACCGATCGCAGGCATTGAGCAGTTCCGGAGCCACGGCGTTGTGCGAGGTCCGGTAGGCGTTGCAGCCCATTTCCTTGAGCCGGTCCAAACGCCAGATCTGAAGGCGGTCGGGGATCGCAATTCCGACTCCGGCATGATCCAGATGACAGCAGACCCCTTTGAGTTTCACCGGCTTTCCATTGAGGAAAAATCCGTGATCGGGATCGAATCGCAGTTGGCGCACTCCGAAGTTTACGGCGTTTTTATCCACCACTTTCCCGGCCACGCGGATCGTGGTGCGCAGTTGATAGAGCATCGGAGCTTCCAGCGACCACAATGTAGCCTTGGCCAGCGCGATCTGCTGCTCCGGCGCGTCGCCAATGGAGTTTGCCCCCAGGTGCTGGACGCCGTGAGCCTTGCCGACAACCCGTCCCTCCCCGTCGAGCACCTCGGATAACACCGTCGACTCAACCGGTCGTGCGGCGTCGTTGACCGGCGCCGTCTTGACCACCACCGTGGCATCGGCATGGACCCTGTCGCCGGGATTGTCAACCCGGGCGTCGGCATAAACGCCCCACGGCACCACATGCACCGGATCCAGGATCACCAAGCGGGTGTGGCGGTAAAAACCACCGCCTTCGTACCACCAGCCTGCAAACACCGGATCGGTCCTTGCCGTAAGAACATTATTCTGCCCCGGTTTTGCAGCGTCGCTAATGTCGAAACGGAAGCTCGAATAGCCGCTGCGCTCGTGGCCGATCAACCGGCCGTTCAGCCAATAGCTGCTGTTGCTGAACACCCCGTCAAACTCCAGCCATATCCGGCGACCTGCGGCCGTCGCCGGGATCGTAATCGTCTTACGATACCAGGCTGGTTCAGTCGGCAGAAATCCGTGATCCTTGTCACCCGTTGCTTCGTTGAAGGTTCCCTCGATGACATAATCATGCGGCACATTGACCTGACGCCACGAGCGGTCATCATAGGACGGGTTGGCAAGATGCGTGAGGCTCAACTGCGCAGGGTTCTCAATCCCTTCGACCACCACCGGGCCAATTCCGCCGCCGGAATCTCTGCCATTGCCAACCAGCACGGCCAGCACATTGTCGCCGCTGGTCTTCCAGGCGGTTTCGGCCGCGACCTCAAAGGGTTTGGTTGACCAATCATGCTGACCGCTCTTCCTGCCATTCAGGTAAATCGCCGCAGACGTATTCCCGAAAATGGAATCAAAATGAAGCGCGACCCGGTCAAGAGCCTTTCCCTGCACCACAGCACGGTACCATGCGCACCCCTCCCTGCCTTTGAAGGTATTATCGCCAGGCTTGGCGTCCTGCCAACCGTCCCCGGTGGCCAGATCCGGGGCGGTCATTTCAGCCGCGGATACCTCACCACAGCCATCGGCTTTCCATCGCGAGGAGGTGATCGGCTGGCGGAAAAGCGCGCCGGGGATATCGCCGCGATGAAATCTCCAGCCGGCATCCAGTGAAATTTCCGCACGGGTAGTATCGGCGGCCCTGGTTGCGACCTGCGTCACAGCCAACGGGGCGCACGTGACAAGTCGAGGAATGCCCCTTGTGTTCATTGGCGAGAGACCGGCATAGGCTTGCTTTTAAAATTTGTGCCGACAATCTTAAGGGTGGCCGTAATTTCAGGAACAGGTTGCTTCGGCAAGGTTACGCTCAGGCCCGCGGCAGTTTGTTTCCAATCAACCTTTCCCTCATAGCCGAGCAAGCTGACCTCTTTAATATGGTTCACGTTCTCTCCTGAGGGTTGCGCCAGAGAATGAACAACCAGTGTCCCACCCTCCGGCCAACCGAGCGCTATGGCATAAATCGTGGCTCCATCTTTGCTTTGAGTGAAGCGGATATCCTGGGCGGTGAATTGATACGTTTCGTTGAACTGCCCGCCAATCATTTGCGTCGGTCCTTCGCCAAAAGTCTGCCAGGGGCGGGTTTGGTATATGGCCGAACCGTTGACTGCAAACCACGTGGCGAGGTCATCCAGCAGACTGGCCGACTCTGGCGGCAAAGTTCCATCGGCATACAACACGACGTTCAACAGCAAATTGCCATTTTTACTGACAATATCAACCAGTTGCTGAATCACCTGCTGGCTGGTCTTATATTGGTCGTTTTTTAGGTAATACCAATCGCCATTGGAGGTGTCGGTCTGCCAGGGTTGAGGCGCAATCGTCTGCTGCATGCCGCGCTCCAGGTCCTCTACACAGGTGCCGGGCACAAAATCGCCATGCGTTTTTGGCTGGTTGAATTGCTTGCAGGTGTAAACGGCTTCGAGTCGGCCCCCGTGTCTGGCCAGGTTGCTATTGTAGAGATGCGCCACCAGACTAAATCCATAGTACCCAAATGGAATGCCACCGTCGGTGTAGAAAAAATCCGGGTGAATTTGATCCACCAGATCCTTCATGCGCACGAACCATTCCTGATGCCAATCAACGTCCTCATTGTAAACACAATCGTTTGGAAGGGACGTGGGATGATAAAGAGATTGCCACTGGGGATTGGCCCCGTCGTAAGGCACACCAGCTTGCGGGCCGGCGGTGTCGGCGCCGTGACTAGTTTGAAACCAGGACCGGCTATAGCCCAGATGTTCGGATACCCCAAACGGCAGGTTGAACTTCCGGGCCGCTTTCTGCCATTCGCCCACCACGTCGCGTTTTGGCCCCAGGGCAACGGCATTCCAAGCGTGAGACTTGGAATTCCATAAATCGAAGTTATCGCAGTGAACGGCCTGCGCGACGAAATACCGCGCCCCCGCCTTCTTGTAGCGCGCCATCAATTTCTCCGGATCCCATTTTGCGGCCTTCCAAAGTGGGATGATGTCCTTCCAGCCATTCGTGGAAGGATGACCGTAATGGGCGAGATGATCCAGATATTGCCGTGACCCTTCCAGATACATATTGCGGGCATACCAGTCACCGGCCATCGGCACAGCCTGTGGTCCCCAATGCGCCCAGATTCCAAACTTGGCGTCCCGGAACCAATCCGGGCACCGATAGGATTTGAGCGAATCAGCGGTGGCTTGGAAAGGGCCGGAAGCAATGGACAATGTGGGGTTCACGACCTTGGCCTGATCATTCAAGACATACCAGCCCTGCTCCGTGCGCCCCTGAATGCCGAGGCGGTAGGCCGGGTTCTCCTGCTTCGGCTCCCGAAACAGCCCCACAGCCAGTTTGCAGACGCCGGACGGGATATTGGAAAATGTCGCATTGACCCTTTCCGTGATCGTTTCACCGGGGGTCCACTGCTTGGCCTGACTTTCCGCCACCCATTGCTTTTGGATGAGCCGATTCTCTTCGCTAAGCAACGCAAGGGCCACCTGACACGGTTCATACAGCGGCGCCACGCCATCATTCAGCCACTGCCAGGATATGGAAACCGGCCTTCCAGATTCAATTTTGGCAGGCACCGTCGCCGACTGGAGCACAAAATGATAGCCGATTTTATTCCCAAGCTTCTGACAAAATTCTCTATTCTCTTCAAAGATGGCCCGATCCCAATGCATATAACTAGGTTTTCCGGCTATAACGGACTTCCAGAGCAAATCCGTGCTCCAATAACCATCCCGCTTGGTGTTTTCATAGGTATCACAGTATTCAAATACCGCCGGCGCATGGTCGTAGGCGCGCAGGCATTCAGAACCATCCTTGCTGTATTGACTTAAAATCCCGTCACGACGAACGCCGACCCCATGATTGGTAATCGCCCAGTCATACACGCCATCATACATATGACCACCCCAGGGCGCGATGAGCTGGGTGTGTGGGAAAGCCTCGATATAGGGCAGATAATAGTTATTCTGCAGGTTCTCTGCGGGGGTGAGCACAATTCTTGGATCATGACCCAGGCCCCCAATATGGCCCTCGCCCCAGTTTCCATAATCGCGAATGTCCACGAAGGCGATATTCGTATTTCCGTCATAACGCCCGCCAAAAGCCGCGATGAATGCCTGCATTTTTGCCAGGAAAACCGGATCCGCCCAACTCTCCGGAATCACCTGCGTCGCCGTACGGGTGGAATCGTCGGGGATGCTGAGCGGAACCGCGCCTGCATTGAACACCCATTTTGGGGTGACATACTGTTCTCGCTGTCCCGTGGTGACGCTCATAACGCCAAAGCCGACTTTCTTGCCGTATTTTGCATATTCCGCAATGAATCTATCCGGAATGCTCCAATCAAAGATACCTTCCTGCGGTTCCAGTGCACTCCAATTCAACCGAGTATAGCCAATGCTGATGTAATCCTTCACATATTTGTCGTCTGGTTCGCGATACTTATAAAATATTTTTACGTCGGGCTCCCAATACTGCACATAGCCTTTGCCCGGGTTGAGCAGCATTGAGTCATCAATTGCTGGGTGGATCACAATTGTTTCGGCCGCCGGAGCGATCATCTCCGCCCCCAACAGCAGAGAGATCACTATCGCCAACGATCCGTACGGGGATAGGAATCGTTGATTCCTAATATAAACTAATAGTGAATACAGCACAATTTTGCTTGAATCTGCCTTAGGCATATTTGTTTTAAGATGAATGCAATATGATTCTTAACCATGTTGACCGCGACAGCAGGATCACCAATTTTTCCTCAGTTGATCTTCAGCACCCAGGCGTATTCGCAGGGCTTTATTGGTGGAACCGCAATCGTCAGTCCCGTTCCGTCGCGGGTAAACTTGAGTTTCCCGCTGGACCCCAGCAACCTCACCGACCCAACTTCGCCCGGATAATTTGGCGATTGAGCCGCCAATGATTTGATCACGCATTTTCCGTCAGCCGGCCAGCCGAATACGATGGCGTAAAGTGTTTTCCCGTTTTTGGAGCTGGTAAACCGGATGTCCTGCGCGGTAAACCCCCCTTTCTCAAAATCGGCCTGGCCTTCGGAAAGTCCCTTTCCATTGTCGGCGGTGGTCGATGGCCCCTCCCCGAAGACCTTCCACGGGCGCGTCGAAAAAATGCTCTCGTGGTTGACTTCCATCCACTTGGCCATATCCTTCAGGAATGCCAGCCCGTCCTCATCAAGCGTTCCGTCGCCGTGCATGGGAATACCAAGGAGCAAGTTGCCGTTCTTGCTAACGATGTCGACCAGCATTGGAATCACCTCGGCTGCCGTTTTGTAGCCATGTTTATCGAACAATTCGCGGGAATAATGCCACGCACCAATGGTGGTGTCGGTCTGCCACGGCAATGGGTCAATACCTGGCATCTTACCCCGCTCCATGTCATGCACCATGCAATACTCTTGTTCTTTTTCTAGGTTCTTCCCTGTCATCACTACTTCATTGCTACCACCGTGCTGTTGCATGCTGGAGTTGTAATAATGTGCGGCAATCCGCAGACCCACGTCGCTGACCGGCCAGAGTGGAATGGGGCTGTCGTCAAAATAAACCATGTCCGGGTTATGCGTGTTGATCAGGTCAACGGTGCGGTTGTAAAACTTGTCGCAATACGCCTCATCCGGGATGCTGCTTCCCTTTTTTGCGTCCCAATACCAGTCGAAGTTCGTGCCCGGCGGGTGGCTCTGGGCGTACAAATCCTGCGGGTCAAGTCCCTCCCACCATAACCCTTTTCCGTCCGCCTTGGTCAGTTTACCGTCGTAGGGGACCCCCGCCAATGGCCCCTCCGTATCCGATCCTTGGGACGGCTCCAGCCAACTCCACGCGTGCGAGGCATGCACAGAAACACCGAAGCGCAGGCCGGCTCCTCGGGCAGCCTTGGCCCAGCCGCCGACAATGTCCTTGTGCGGCCCGACCCGCACCGAGTTCCACGGCTGGTATTTGGAATCCCAGCAATCAAGGTTGTCGCAATGATTGGCCAGCGCCACGAAGTACTGCGCCCCGGCCTTTTTGTAAAGCGACATCAGCTTTTCAGGATGCCAGTTTTCTGCGTGCCATAGGTTGACGATGTCCTTGAAGCCAAATTGGGATGGGTGACCAAAGTTGGCGACATGATACTTGTATTCGCGGCCGCCGGTTGTGTACATGTAACGGGCATACCAGTCCCCCATTTCCGGGACATTTTGCGCGTTCCAATGCGCCCAGATGCCGAACTTTGCATCCCGAAACCACTCCGGGCACTGGTAATTCGTCAGAGAATTCCACTCGCCTTTGAATGGGCCGGAGGCCATGGGTAGTCTTTGGTCTACCACCTCGGCGGCGTTAAGCTGCAGCGTCCACGCCTGGCTCAGGACCATCACGCCGGTAGCAATAAACTCTTTCAGGTTCATAATTAATTATCAGTTTTTTTTGTTTTTCTCGGATACCATGAAGGTTGGCCGTGTTCTACCTTATTCCAGGCAGGACGAGATAGGTTCTTCCTGACTTTGTAGAAAACGAGTCACTGTTTTCATGGGTCGCGACCGGAACTTTTGCGCCGCTCTTCTGTTCCACAACCGATATCGGCTGATTTGGCCATGGGCTTTGCAGCTTCACCATTCCGCCCACAGTGGATTGAACCCGGACGTTGCGGATGATGCCGCCCATTTGATCGGCGGAAACTCGAAAGCCGCCTTGCGCGAGCAGATCGGTAAAGTGGGCATCAATGCTGGCTGGCCAAGCCGGATAAATCCGGATCACATCACCAACACTTTGCAGCAGCAGCTCCGTCACCAGCCGGCCAATGGCCACCTGTTCCGTCATATAATACCCATGAGCATTCCAATAAAACAAGCCGTTGGGTTGGGCCTTTGAATATTTGCCGGTCTCGGTTTCAGAAAAGCACATCTTGGCGTTGGCAATGGCTTCTTGACCCAAACCAAGCCGGGCGCGCGCGATGTTAATAGTAACGTTGGAATTGGCGTGGCTGGTCGATTTCTCGACGCGGTTGATCGTGCGTCTGCCCAACTCCTTGACGTCGTTACTGGAAAACCAGTTGATAATCCCCGCCGGAAATATGCCCTGAACCATGGTACCATGTCGGTCAGCGTCGCCCGCAAATGGGGCTCCCGACCATTCTTCGATCACGGTTTGATTTCCCTGGTTGGGATCGGGCTGGGTGCCGTAGGTGGGCAGCAGATCAAGGTTTGCGTTGAGCCGTTTGACGAAATCCGGTTCCATCTTCAATTCGGCCGCTTCGCGGGCAATTCTTAAGGCAGCGGTGATGACCTGAATGTCGTAGCAGACATTATACTCATTGAACCCGCCAATTTCCGGGAAGTAGCTCGGGCCGATGCGGCGTTTGCCGTCCACCAGAGCACACTTTTCCAAGACGGAGCAGTAAAGAAGGCCGAAATTTTTGATCAAAGGATACACCCGATCCAAATGCTCAGGCGAGGGGGCGAATTTGTAGTAATCCCAGATGACGGCGGAGATATGTCCAGCCATGCCCCAGGTGTAGCCCCAAGGCATATAGGTTTGTTGATGCCTCCATTTCGTCCGGCAGTTTGCGGGATCGGGCTCAAACGGGTAGAAATCACTGAAGAAAAAGGCGCCTTCCGCGCCAAGGAAGCTGGTTTTGGCAAACCACTGTCCCCGCGGAAGATCTCGTGTGAGCACATCAATGAACGGCTCCAGCAGCTCAGGGTGACCGATCGGCGCAGCGGCAACATAAGTCTGCTGGATGTTGTAATTGAGCTTGAGAGAATTATGCCAGCCAGCCAGATGATCGAAGCAGGCGGCCAAGCCGATGGCATTGCCATTGCTCCTGGAAAAAACGCGAAAGAAGTAAACCATGCGATACCACCAGTTCTGGAGTTCCGGATCGCCCAGTTGAATGCCGCTTTTCGCCCAAAACGCCTGCCAGACCGCTTCGTGTTTGGCGACAGCATGGTCATCCGCCAGCGTCTTGGTGACGAGCGCGATGGCATCCCGCAAAGGGTTTGTGGACTCGCGCGTGGTTACCACGGCAACCGCCTGCGTTGAACCACGTTGGCCT
>Ga0364920_10270_pt1 | contig 15447 bp, 13 predicted proteins | sample SorcelJu500001C8_FD_206961 | JGI IMG/M metagenome (GOLD analysis project Ga0364920, IMG submission 206961) | Enriched cells from Trout Bog Lake Hypolimnion, Wisconsin, USA - BchlTB.June20.5000.01.C8 | ecosystem: Environmental > Aquatic > Freshwater > Lake > Hypolimnion/Profundal zone | place: USA...
ATAAACAGAATTGCGCCTTGCATGATGTTTGACTTTCCTGTTGATAGGGAAACGTGAGCAACCCATAAAGAAGTCAAAAGCATAACGATTTCCCGGGACTCAAGCCCTAATACAATGTGATAGTGGTGATAGGCAACCCAGAAAAGCATAACTGGAACGCTAAGTGAAAGGGTGGCCAGGCCACTTCCCAATGCGATATTTAAAGATCTTTGCAGGTGGTTAGCTTTAGCAGCATAAATACAAGCAAGCCATTCTGGCGCGAGAACAAGAATAGCGACAGTAGTTCCATTCAATGTTTTCGGAAAGCCCATTTGAGCATAGCCAAGACCGATCAAGATGGCTAATTTTTCAATAACCAAAATAATCACAATCAAATAAGCGGCTAACCAAAATGTTGGCAAAAAGACTTTTTTCCATTCGATGGGACTTGTCTCTTCAACTTTTTCAGGGGCTTCAAGGCTTGTTACTAATTTCGCACTTGACGAGCCAAATGGAAATGGATCATCAAAATAATTTCGATATCTTTTTGTTTGAGCAAATATAAATACCGCATAAAGCGCTAGGGCAATGATCCCGATAAAAACTTCTTGGGATAAGGCAAGGGTGGGTCCAATAGTGCTTGTCGTAAAGTTTGGCAGCACTAAAGTTAATAGGGCTAGCGGTATGAGGAGACCAAGATACATATTTGCACCGTTGGTGTTGATATTCTGATCCAAATAAAACGTGCTCCCAATAATCATGGAGAGCCCCATCATTCCACCCAAGACAATGAATAGCGTGGCTGTAATGGTATCCCGAACAAAGGTTGGGTTTCCATCTCCATGAGTCAGTGCGGTAATCATTACCGCAACCTCGATCAATGTTGCTGAAATGGTGAGTAATAAAGTTCCGTATGGCTCTCCCAGCATCTCCGCTAAGTGATCTGCGAAGTAGGCAACCCGGAAGATTCCAAAAAGAATAATGACAAATAAGATAGCGGCAATACCGATTCGATAATCGATTAGTTCAATACTGGGTGCGATGAGGTATAAATAACAGGCAGCAATCAGGGCGACAAAAAACGGACCGTATATTTTCAAATTTCTCATGGTTTTTTGTAATCCATCTTTTTGTATCTATTAATTATTCTGTGAAATTCTACCAATTTTAGAAATGGGTTATTACACGGAGTTTTTGTGATTCTTTGTCCTGAGATTCTATTTACCCATCTGGTACACAACTCTTCACGAGTGGCTGCAAATCGGTGCTTAATAATCAAAACTTTGATTATTAAGCACCGATTGAATCTTTTTTGCTCAAAAGCCTCATTAAATTATCTACTGCCATCTTACGATGCTCATTACTTCCTGCAAAATGCTCTGACTCAATAAATGGTCGCTCGATAAAAATAGCCGTAGTTCGGAGAATTAACTTGAGTTCATCCTCTGTCGTATTGCGAAATGTCTGTGTTTGATCCCTCTTAATAGCCTTAAGGAAGGGTTCAACTAGTACATCGGGAAAGTGGTGCTGATCATTATTACTGCTAAATTTTTTTATTCGATCATCATAAAAGCGCATGACTTTGGGGCCAACCTTTTTAATTTTTGAAAATGCAGCATCAACCAGCGTCTCTAAAAGGGTGTGTAGGGGTTGAGTCGAGTCAAAATTTTCAATAATTTTAGACATTTCGGCTAAATGTTTCTGTTGACCCTTTTTGATGGCCCACAAAAAAATTTTATCCACCGAAGTAAGGCGTTTATTGAGGGTTCCCAGTGAGTAACCGGCCTTTTTTGAGAGCGTTCTGCTGGTAAATAACTCTGGATCGCCACCCTCCACTAGGTCATGGGCCGTCTGTATAAGGTCTTCCAGGGTTTTTTTGGACCGTTCCTGCTTGGTCTGTGCAAAGGAAATTTCAGGGGTTTTAGTCATTACTTGCTAATTGGTGGCTTTGAAAAGGTGATCGCAGGATAAATATAGTCGCAATACCCCCTCAAATACAAGCAGCATATCGTTTCTAGCGATGCATTGGAGGGTCTAAAAGTGATCACTTAATTCCCCTTTAATCATCAAAAGTTATGTAAATTACCCCGATTCATGATTTCCATTATTGATTTCTTGCCGATAGCATTAAAACGCAGGTTCACTCAACTTTACCGTTTTTATTTACAAGGGATTTTTGGTAATGGGAAAGATGCATTCAGATATGGGGGTTGTTATGGGGTTAAGTATTAGCAAAAAGGGTGTGGCAGTAATTGCACTGATTGGTTTAGTGGCAGCAGGGTTGTTTGCTTGCGGTGGTGGTTCAGACTCCTCAACAACTTCAGCTGCAACTCCAACAGACCCAGGTACGCCAACGACTTTGGTTTCTTCTGCCAATGGACAAAGTACTGTTACCTGTGCTCAAAATCAGCAGTGCATAGATCCTTATGCCGCCGCATTGCTTCAGCTACCTCCCGCACTTAGTGTGGTTGCAACGCCCTGGACAAACACAAGCACAAATATCATCACAAATTCACTGATGCCATACGTCAGCGGCTCAAATCCTGCGACGACTTATGATCCTGCTGGTAGCATTTTTGCGGTGACGTCTGATCCTATCGCAGGCACTCGAACCTTCAAGGGTAATGGCTTGCCAACTACTTTAATGGGGACATTCCCAGTGCAGTCTGGAACGGCTGCTTACCCCTACTATGCAGCTTTACCGGGTGGTACAGACCCAACTACAGGAATAGCCTACTCAAGCGCTGCTGCTATTGGAGTTTCCACTTACAACCTGACTAGTACGATCCCATTAAACCCTGTTCCAACCGGGTTCTATCCAATTAATTCTGGAATCATCGGTATTACATTAACTGGTGCGGTGTGGCACATAGAGGTGGCTAATGACGCTAACTTTAATTATTACAATCCAGTCAATGCGTTACCGGTAGACCAATGCTGGGGCCATCCTTATTATGGTCAATATCATCATCATGGTTATTCGTGGAAATGTTTTCCCAATCAGGGGACAAGCGGTCCATCTCCCATCTTTGGCTATGCATTAGATGGTTTCGGTATTTATGGTCCGCGTGGCGAGGATGGGCAGATGATTACTAACGCTCAGCTAGATCAATGTCATGGTCACACCGCCTTAGTCATGTGGAATGGGTCATTGCAAAGCATTTACCACTATCACCTTAATCGTGAATATCCATATTCAGTTGGTTGCTTTAGGGGTAAAGTGAACTACGACATCGCCCTTGGCCCATCAGGAAATAATACAGGCATGAAAAATGGTGTACCAGGATATATAAATGCGCCTTACCCTTGATATTTTGTTGATCATGACATGGGAGTAACTCAAAATGATTTTTATGAAATTACTGCAATTACTGCCGGCAAGGATCAAACCTTAGCGCTATTAAAATCTGGTGAGGTCTTGGGGTGGGGTGGTGCTGGCTCTGGCCGCATTACCCCCTTATATGTGGACATCTGTAAAAGCGGAGGCGCTTCCGCTGAGCCTGTATACATCACTAACCCATCTCTTTATTCTGATATTTCTGCGGGCTATGGCCTTAGTCTTGGAGTTTCAAATCAAGCCCCTTTTATCTGGGGCTTATGTCAAACTGGCACCGGCGGGAAAGAGCTGTTTTCAGAAGCGCCAAGTTTAATTGGCGGCATTCCAAACGCTGTGAAAGTATCAGCAGGACAATTTCTATTTGCTGCCATTGATCAGTCGGGTGGTGTGTATACCTGGGGTTTAAATATTGATGGCGCATTAGGGCGCTTAACCTCTCAAACCAATACTTTTCCTGCGTTAGTTGATGGGCTTGCACCTATACGGGATATTGCCCTTGGTGATAATTTTATGCTGGCCTTAACTCGTGACGACAGAATCTATGTCTGGGGAAGTAGTAGCGCAGGTCAATTGGGCTTGGGTCATCTGAACACTGTTGAGCGTCCAGAGCCAGTTTCTTTATCAGCTCGCGTAAAAACTATTGCTGTTGGTTCTACTCATGTTTTAGCTATAACTGCTGATGGAGGCTTGTATGGCTGGGGTAGTAATCATTTCGGGCAGTTAGGCAATAATAGGCATGCCTATTTTTCTAAGCCGATTCCTATTGCGCTTTCAGAGGCTGTATTAGCAGTAGCTGCTGGCATGCATTACTCACTTGCGTTAACTCCATCAGGAAAGGTTTATGCCTGGGGTTGGAATGGATGTGGGCAGCTCGGATTGGGGGATCTTCAATCGCGTAGTGCCCCAGCACTGATTCCAAATCTTTCGGGAGTGCGAGCGATTGCCGCTGGAGAAATGCATTCTTTGGCAATTGGAAAAAATCATTTACTGGGTTGGGGTGGTAATACCAATAAGCAAATTGGCAATGCTGCTGAAAAACAAATGCGCCCCTATGCCTTCTTGAAGATTGCTTAAACGTTGATGGGCTCTAGAGCAAACCTAGAAAATAATCGTCGTAATTTCTTACGTCTGGGTATAGGTCTTGTTTCAGGTATTGCGGTTCCCATGGCCTTGCCTGGATGTGGTATAGACAAAGGTGATGAGGGTGGAGTTTATTCTCAGCAAACCTTTGTTCAGCCAACGATGCTTGAGGCAAAAAATGGTTTGCTTGATGTGGTTTTAACGGCGGCTTATCTTGATACCACCTTATCTGGAGCGGATAAAAGTAATCGATATGCTGTTTCCTTGCGATCCTATGGCTATGATGGCAATCCACCAAGCTATGCGGGTCCAACTTTAGTGGTGCGGGGAGGGGAGCAGTTACGCATTAAGCTAGTGAATCACTTACCCGTAAACCCACCGTTTGCTGCATTTAGAGATCCGACTAACTACATGAAACCCAATACGACAAATTTGCATACCCATGGTTTGCATGTGTTTCCGGGTATCTATGAAGACAAGAGGACTCTTGAATACGGAGATTATGTAGTTGACCCTAATAATGGTGGCGTCATTGCGGGTGGTGACTCACGTCAATATGTTTACAACTTACCCGTCAACCATCCTGCGGGTCCTTTTTATTATCATCCTCAATATCATGGCTCAAGCGCAATCCAAGCGGCTAGCCTAATGACAGGAGCCATTATGGTTCGTGGTGAGGTGGATGATTTGCCAGAAATGGTACAAGCCACCGAACTCATCTTTTTATTTCAAGCGCCATATTTTGCTAATGATAGAACTGCCAATAACTATGGTGCAAAAGACGGTAGCTTAGAAAAGTTTTCGCAAATAGCAAATCATCCAACGGGTTATGGTTTAAAAAACAGCTATTTAAATGATGGGTATGTCGACGCGCAACCTGTTTTAATTAACGGTGTTAGGCAGCCGACTATTGTCATGGAAAGCGGTGAGGTGCAGCGTTGGCGTTTTATCAATACTCAGATATTTAATTGCCTTAATGTGAATTTAGATAATCATGTCCTGCATCAATACACTCTTGATGGCTGGGGTAGCAGTGCATATCAAGAATATCCTGACTCGCGACAAAAGGGTGGCAGAGGTATCATTCTCTCACCAGGTAATCGCTCATCGCTCATCGTTAGGGCTGGTGCGCCTGGAGTTTACTTACTGAGATCTCTGCCTGTAAAAATTTCTCAAGGTAGTCGTGATACCGTTTTACCAGGAGACGTTCTGGCGAAGATCGTAGTCATTGATGCGAGAAAGAAACAGGGAAAAGAGCTGGTAACAGCAGCTTCGATTCCAGCAACACCACTGCCAATATCTGATTTTTTAAAGCCCATAGGTGACGAAGAGTTTGCTAGTGCCGGCGGAAAAAAACGGAGCATCATTTTTAATATGCATGGCAATGAAGTTTCCGAATCATCCTCTGGCACTTTCTCTGCATTGGATCAAGCGATTGCTAGCGGTAGCATCATGGCATCAGATTTCCAGGAATCTATTAAAAAGAATATTTCCGAAGTTAGGCAGAAGGTGGCAAAGGTCACAGGAAATTCTTCTGAATCGTCGGTTTATATTGCGCCAAATCCTATACCTCGGTACGACTATCAGCTCCAGCCATCGAATACTATTATTCAGAACGTCATACTAGGTGCAGTAGAGGAATGGACAATTTTTAATTGCAATAGCATCTCCCATTCATTTCACATTCATGTAAATCCAATGTATGTGACCAAAGTGAATGGGGTTTCTGTTGGGCCTTATTGGTGCGATACGATAGCCTTGCCTTCTGGCGGAACTCCTGAGCAGCCAACATCAATCACCTTCAGGATGCGCTTTGCTGATTTCACTGGGCCTTTTTTAATGCATTGCCAAATGTTGCAACACTCAGACTTGGGAATGATTCAGCGGATTACTGTAGTTCCGGCATAGATCCTGTAAGTTTTATTATTTAACTTACCTTTAGACTTATTAGTAGCGCCCGTATTATTTCTGCAGTAACTTTGCCGCTTTTGAAATTCCCATCTCTTTAGAGGGCTCTAACTTAAAACTCCATGGTGTAACCGATGGAGAGCAATTTGGTTTGAATAAAACCATTTTTGATTTCCATGTCTCGACCATACTGCAGTGTAAATCTGCCCAGATCGGTATAAGCGATTCCACTGAGCAGAAATCTCTGGGTATTAATAACATTATTTTGATAGGCGTTGTTCACCAACGTCGCACCGCCAGCCACATATATATAGGATGCTCCAACGGTATAGGTATGGTTAATTGCGTAGACGGGGCCTAATTGCACTGTAGTCAACGGCTTTTGTGTGAGCGATACATTGGTGGCGGATAAGCATGCAGTTGCACACTGACTATTGCCGCCAAAGAACATCGTATCTACCGCAATCATGCCCTCTAGATTTTCAATGATGGGCTTCTGAAACCCTACCTGTAAATCGGATATGTATCGATTCCCACCCATCGTTAAAGTCTGGGTGCTCGAATAGCTGCCGGTAGGGAGAATGAGGTAGCCTGCAATACCAAGATAAGTGCGCGTTTCTCGATTGGAGTATGGCCAAATAGCGCTAGCTAAACCCACATCACCAAATCCAGTGGTACCGGGATAGGCGGATAAGGAGCCCTGTGGCTTTATTGTTCCATAAGGGAGTTGTATATAAGAAATGCCTGGAAGATCTCCAATTGCGTAGCTTCTGACAAGCCTTAGATTGGCATTAGGGTTTTCGATTACTGGACTTGCATAGGGCGCAGATGAAACCACTGAGCCATTCTTAAAATACGTATTATTTTGTGTGCCGTAGTAACCAACCTTAACGTAATTTTTATCAGGTAAGGGTGCCACAATATCGTTTGGCAATAAATCAATACCCCAGCATAAAAGGGGTTGGATGAGCATCGCTATGAAGAGATAGGTTCTGTAAAAACGCATTAGATGAGCGGGATCGATAAGGCGTTCATAATAATTGATGGAGTGGAAAAAACCTAGAATTGGCTGTTTCCATTTTGGTGCTTCTGAGCTACTTGGGTTTTGCCACTCTTGCATCCCTAAGTATCGTCTTCACTTTTGGAAAAAATTTTGCAAGATTGCTTAAGCCTCAACCTACCAATACTTTAGCTTGGGTCCAAGCATTCACTAAGAGTTCAGTTTCTCCCGTTAATCCAGTTGCGCCAGTGGTTATCTATTGGGGAGCTAAAGATACAACCGAACCACCTATTTAAGGAAAGCTCTATCAAATTCAAATGTGTAATTCTGGCGCTAATGTGATGCGGGTGCAGTTACCTGGAGATCAGACTCATTTCACAACGCCCAGAACTGCTGATCCCTTGTTTCGGGATTGGATTAAGGATCGCCTCATTGGCAAGCCTGCAACCAATAATTGCGTGATGGCAGCCCAACTACCAAGCTAATCAAGGTGTCTAAATAAGTTTGGACTACGCTTCGGAGCGTTTTTTGGGTGCCTTCCTTGGGTCGGTAGCTACCTATGACACAAAAATCATCCCCCCTCAAAGAGTTTAAGCAGGCTTGTAGTGATTCCTCTGATTTTTCAGCGGCCTTCATCATCGTCGGAATGGATATTCCAAAAAGTTAGTTACATAGCCCTAGCTTGAGGGTATGGGTAATTTATTTAATTGATATAGCTTTCGCTAGATCATTAAAGCGCTGCAGGCCGGCTTTACTAGGTTCGACATACCTTTCTCTGCTTTCATCTGATTTTCTGTAGGCAATTAATTATTTGGATGCAAATTTTTTGAGTCTTAAAGCAAAGACCACCGCCAGCTACTTTTAAGCCTAATAAACCCCAGTTAAAAATAGTTGGGGTTTTTCTTTTAATTAGAACCAGAGGTGTTGATTCATCCTTTGGAGTTAATTGATCTCATTTTATTGATTAGCATCAATTTTTAATATTATAGATTCTATAAGATACAAGAAGATGGTCGTGGTGGCGTCTTCACATAGAAGATTGGCACTTATTTGCGTATTTTTGGGTAGCCATATTCATCGATTAATAGTGGGCTGTAAGTTATTTGCATATGACATGTGCCTGCTATTTGGTTTGTATTTTTATTAAGACGAAGGGTCGGCGGCGGACTAAATTTGAATTCGCGGCAAAACTTAAATGAATAAAACTCAATATTCCATGCTTCCCAAAAGCCTTATGGTGAATGTTCCTGCAATGGATATAGAGCATCACGAGCTTTTTATGTATTTAGAGGAGTTTAAAGAATCTTGCTTTGATAGTGCCCATATCACTCTAGAAAAACGTGATGTGCTGTATGGACTTTTGTTAAAAAATTGTCAGACAGAAAAAGTGTTGGCTCAATCCGTTAATTTTGACTTTACAAGCCATGCGTTAGCTCATGCGCAAATGCTCAAAATTGTGTTTCACACATTAAATCAACTGTCATCGAATAATGGCGATATTTACACTCTTATTCGTTATATTAGCTATTGGTTTGAAAGGCACATTTTGGAGTATGACATTCAAATTGCGCAGGGCTTGAATGCTACTAAGCTCTTATAAATGGGTTCTTTATTTTGTATTTTTCTACAGATAAGTAATATGTAGAAGTCAATGTCATTGCAGCTTACTTATATTAATTTAGTGGGCGTTCTATAGTTCATGTATCTCGTAAAAAGCCATTCCTCGGAGTGGCTTTTTTTCATCAATGTCTCTTATGAATCGCTTTCGTTCTTCAGATGTATCCACAAGTACACTTTGCTTGACTATAGATCTGTTGCTCTTAAATAGCCGCTTCCCATCATTTAAGAGGCTTTTGATATGTGATTTATATGATGCTTTTATAGAAAATGATTCTTTATTGCATCAATTTTTGAAATCGAATCAATTCATGATTCAATGTATCAAAACTGGTTAACTCATTTGGGAACTCGAGACAGTTAACAACATATAGCAGCACTCCAGTCAGAAGCAGATAAAGGACGGTCAAAAACCAATCCTCCTCCTTTTTAACTGCCATAGAGTAGCCACTTAACATTGCTCCAATGATTAATTGAATGAATAAAAATCTTTCAAGAAGGGGTGCTGGATGATTCTTTGCATGCAAAATCGCTGTCGCAAAGACATCTGATAATTTGTTAAAGCGCGCTTTTAAGGTATCGGCAGCTAACCCCTTGGTGCTTTCAGGGGATCTAGGAATGCTTTGGTTTAGAAATTCATTAAATCTATCAAGCTGCTTCTCAACATCGCTGATTTTGTTGTCCAGATCATCAAAGGTTATCAGGTTTTTATAAACATCTAAGCGCATATCCACGATATCTTTGAGATGCTTCTTGGCAATTACTTGATCATCTGGATTTAAATAAAAGGTCGATTGGTAGACTCGCTCCAGTGAGAGTGCCTCATTGCGAATACTTTCCGTTCTTTCGTTGTAATGTTGAACAGCTGTTGCAAAAGTAAATCCTAAAATAAGAGCTGAAAGCCCAAAGATAGTAGAGGCTAATGCATCCCGAATCACAACCTCTTTATTGACTTTTATTCTGTGTTTCCCATGAAACCAACCCACTAAAAAAAAGACTAGGGTCGAAATGAAAAATATCCAAGGCGCATATGTGATGAGGTTGAGGTGATTGGTTATCCAATAGTTATTCATAAAAAATCCATAAGAAATTCAAAGTCTTTATTTGGCGAGTTTTGATACTTTGCCCATACTATTCATCTTTATCTCAATAGAACTGCGGGTGATGCCGGTATGCTACCCGGTATTTTTTGCAAGGTCATAAACTGCGCTAGCAACTTGATGGCAATAGCGGAATACCCATTGTTTTGGCTTGGAATGCTGTATTGATTGCCATCCAATCCTTCAATACTCGAAAATGGCCTAGGGGTAGCCGTGTTCCTTAAAACTACAAATAATGCATATTCATTAGATTGACCAAGCGCATCATTGAAGGTTGTTGCTGTTGGAGGCAAAGTGACCATATAAGGGTGATCTTTAAGTTGGGCTTTGACGACTTGGCCTAAATACTCAAAAATATTATTGGTTGAGCGCATATGAATAATTAACTGAGACTGGAGTTTTTTCGTCTTTCCGGGCTTGTTTAGATCCTGACTAAGAGATTCCTCACAAAAGATACCGTCTCCATATTCTTCACGTACGAAATTTTCGTATTTATTTTTCTTGACGCAAATTTTGTACTGTTGAGAAACTTGTACAGGTTGCAATAAAAGCTTGGAACCATCGCCAACTTGCTTTAAAGCAATGCCGGATTGCCTAAACATTTCAAAAGCTTGATCTCCAAATCTCATCTTAATATTCTCGGCGCTAATGGGAGGACCAATTTTTTGCGACGTGTTTACTAAATATGCGCCTAACCCTAAATTGATTAACTTATAGAGTTGCTTTTGAAACTCTGGATGATCTGGTCTTAATGGGTTATTAATCAGGAGATGATTCTCTCCATTGGGTTTAATGAGTTCTATTTCATCAACCACCATACTCAGCAAAACCTCTCTGGGTATATGGTTATGCTGAAAATATTTCACGTTCTCAATAGGCAGTTCACCTAAGAAGCCTTTCCAAAATACGGCATTGTCTAGTGAAGATTGAGAAAAGTTAAAGGTATTGCCAACAGATAGAGATACGCTTGGAGTAAGGGTGGATAGCCCACCGCTAATCGGCAGGTAGCTAGCGTTATAAGGAAGAATCCCGCCTGTAAAAAGCGAGCTGATGGAGGGTGTTGTAGTGATAGAACCCGAACCATTGATGGTAGGCATATCCAAAAAGCTTACTGGCCGATCTTCTGCAGAACGCAATATATTTTGAAACAACATATTAATTTGGTACTGCTCCAGAATATTGGCATATTTTGCCGACATCTCACTAAAGTCCGGAGTTGCAGTGGAGCCACACCCTGCCATCAGAAGCGTTGTCGCATAAATGACGAGATACTTGCATGTACGAGGTAATGAGCGCATCTTAATATTGCCTTTGTAAAGTCTTACCAACGATAACTATTTATATTGGTAGTGGTATTAATAGTGCACAGATATGGTGCTATTTCCTTGCCACTCATTCGTCTATTGATAATTGGTAAACAAACTAAGGGTTAATCATTGGTGCTACATAGGCTTGCGGCAACATAACAGACTTGCAAGTGAAGCAAATCTGCCAATCAGTAACGGTTTATCAGAACAATATGTTTGGGATTTAGTACCGGTATGACAAACGATTCATGGATGCTTGGAGACCCTCTTTTTTTGGGTAGTTTGTTGAAGTTCTGCCGGGAGTCGTTGGTATTGCCTCGTGTTTGGGATTGGCTAATTTACATGAGTTACTGTTTGGCTCAATTGATGGTCTTCTTTAGTAGGCCTGTATAGAGAAGACCAGCGCCTTTTTCATGTATTAAAAGTATAGTTTTGGGTGTTGTATTGAGGTTGAATTCCTCGAATTCCTCAACATAGTCCCTATATCTAAACTTATATAGAAAAAGGGCTACAGGGTGATTAACCTTGTAGCCCTTATGATTCTTGGCTCCTCGACCTGGGCTCGAACCAGGGACCTACGGATTAACAGAGTAGCCTGATCTCCATTTGCCTCGACATGGCTCAACTTTACACCAGATTACTCAATTCAAAAATATCTTCCTATAACTAATTTTCTGACTAGAATTTAGATATGAATCCTCAATCCATTTCTGTTGAAAAGTCTAATAGTTCGCCTAACTTATCGTTTTACGCATTCCAGGTTTACACGCAAGATGAGTTGCAATCCATGTCAATGAACACGCTGACTAATCTCGGTATCTTGCTTGAGAAGCGACTTCAAAAACCCACAGAGCCTACCCTTCAAGAATTACAGGGCATCAGAATGCTGGTAGATAAGCACCTGTCGTTTTTCTAGCCCAGGTAAGGTTGAGTATTAAGATGACACTATGAGTGATCTTGAATTCCTAGGCAGAATGAACCCAAAGCGATTAACTTCGCTGGAGGAGGATTTCAAGACCTCACAACAGCAATACCGTGATGATATGCAACAAAATGCACTACGCAGGGCGGGTAAGCTGATGAAACCTGAGCCTGAAGTCACCCGTGAGCGAATCCCCAATGAGGTTATCAATAAATCCGATCTAAGCCAGCTTCTAAGGTCAGGGAGGGTGATTCCAGCATCTGAGTTAGCCGAGCGTAAGGAAATCGCCCAGAGGCTCTCTAAAGACCTAGAGGAGGCTGTTCGGTCTGAGGTATCCCACCGCAGGACCAAGATCCAGACTGAACCCGATAAGTCTGTCGCCCACTACACCCGTGAGCCCTTTTTAGACTAGATCCACACACCCAAAGCCACATATATCAAAGGGTTATAGTTACAGTATCAAGCAGAAAAGTCATTAATGATGGAAATCCCGTCAGCAATGTTCAACTGCGACGACTTTAATGACCAAAATTGGGTATACATGTTTGAAACCGCATTTCGTAATTTAGATGACACGCTCCGCAAGGACGCTGGTTGCAGTAGCGAACTCGACTATATCGAGCAGACCTCTTGGATACTGTTCTTAAAATACCTTGAAGACTTCGAGGCAGATAAAGAGGCATCAGCCAAGCTAAATGGTGAGAAGTACACCAGACTCATTTCTGATGAGTTCAGGTGGAGCAATTGGGCAGCCCCCAAAACTGCGGATGGCAAGATTGACTACAGCATTGCTCTAACTGGTGAAGACCTTAAAGAGTTTGTTGACCACAAGTTATTTCCGTATCTAAAGAAGTTCCGAGCCGATGCCGAGCATGCCGACACCCTTGAATACAAGATCGGTGAAATCTTCCATGAACTAAAGAACAGATTACAGAGTGGATATACCCTTCGTGAAGTTATCAATAAAGTAGACGAATTACGCTTCAGGAGTAGCGAAGACAGACACGAGATGAGCGGTCTGTATGAAGACAAGATTAAGAACATGGGTAACGCTGGGCGTAATGGCGGTGAGTACTACACGCCACGCCCATTAATTAAGACCATTATTAAGGTCGTCAAGCCTAAGATAGGCGATAAGGTGTACGACGGTGCAGTAGGTAGTGCGGGCTTCCTGTGTGAGGCTTATGAGTATCTACGGACCAGTAAAGAACTAACGGTTAAAGAGTTTGAACAACTCCAGCGAAAGACCTTCTACGGCAAAGAGAAGAAGTCGCTTGCTTACATCATTGGTGTGATGAATATGATTTTGCATGGGGTTGAGGCTCCAAACATTCTTCATACGAATACGCTTGGTGAAAACATTGCCGATATCCAGGAAAAAGACAGGGTTGATGTTGTTCTAGCCAATCCTCCTTTTGGTGGAAATGAAAGAATAGAGGTTCAAGAGAACTTCCCGATTCGCACGAGTGAAACAGCCTATCTGTTCCTTCAGCACTTTATCAAGATCCTCAAGGCTGGCGGACGCTGTGGGGTGGTTATCAAGAACACATTCTTAAGTAATACAGATAACGCCAGCGTAGCCCTTAGAAAGCAATTGCTTGAAGAGTGCGATCTTTATGCCGTTCTTGAATTACCCAAGGGTGCATTTACTGGCACAGGAGTTAATACTGTTGTCTTATTCTTTGAAAAGGGTAGACCCACGCAGAAGGTTTGGTACTACTCTTTAAATCTAGGGCGTAACTTAGGCAAGACCAATAGCCTGAATGAGCGTGACTTAGAGGAGTTCGTCAAATTCTCAACCAAGCAGATTGATAGCGAGAACTCATGGTCTGTAAGCATTAACGATATCAATAAGACTACATGGGACTTAACTGCTACCAACCCTAACCGCAAAGATACTTCAGATAAACGTACCCCCGAAGAAATTTTGGCTGAGATCGAGGAGTTGGATTTAGAGGCGGCTATTGCTATTGCGGCAATTAAGGAGCTGTTGTGAGTTGGGTTGAGAGTAGTTTGGGTGAAAGCTGTGAGTTATATCAACCGCAAACTATTACTACCAAAGACTTGATTGAGGATGGAAAGTATCTTGTTTATGGTGCCAATGGTGTTATTGGCAAGTACGATAAATACAACCATGAGGAGCCGCAATTACTTGTTACCTGTCGAGGAGCCACTTGTGGTTCCGTTAACATCTCCTCTCCTTATTCTTGGATTAATGGAAATGCTATGGTTGTTAAGCCAAGGCACAAGGAAATAAGCGTTAGGTATCTTGAGTACTTTTTTAGAGGTGTCGTTGATTTATCAAAAGCAATTACAGGTGCGGCACAACCACAAATAACAAGGCAATCCTTAAGTCCGATAGGTTTTAAGTACCCACCATTACAAACCCAACAAAAGATGGTCGCCAAACTTGATGCAATCTTTGTTGAGATAGACAAGGCTACTGCGGCAGCTGAGGCTAATATTAAGAATGCTGAGGATTTAATTTCTTCCTACATCAACTATATTTTTAATATCAAAACTGAAAATTGTAAAAAATATAAATTGGGCGATGTTTGCAATTTCCAAGGAGGCTCTCAGCCCCCTAAAAGTTTTTTTGAATACGAGCCAAGTAAAAGCAATATTAGGTTTATCCAAATTCGTGACTATAAGAGTGATAAGAATCTTGTATACATCCCAAAATCATTAGCAAAGCGTTTCTGTGATCCTGATGAAGTAATGATTGGAAGATACGGTCCTCCAGTTTTTCAAATATTAAGAGGGATTAAGGGGTCTTATAACGTGGCACTTATGAAGGCTGTTCCAAATGAGAAAATTTTAACAAAAGACTATTTATATTATTTCCTGAAAAATCCAGCGGTACAGGATTACGTAATTTCACTTTCAAATAGAGCCGCTGGGCAGAGTGGAATAAATAAGGAAGCTATTGAGCCGTATGAAATCTATATTCCATCTTTAGATGAGCAGCATAACTCTGTAATTGATATTTTGACGTGTTCTGATAATGCTAAAAAAATCAAGGCTGGATCAATTAAAAAAATTAAAGAAATGAATTTATTAAAGAAATCAATTCTCCAGCAAGCCTTCAATGGTGAGTTAGTTAAGGACTAGAAATGAACGAAGCCGATACCAGAGCCGAACTAATTGAAGCCAGATTAAAAGAGGCTGGCTGGGGTATTGTCCCTGAAAGTCGTATT
>Ga0364920_10272_pt1 | contig 15343 bp, 8 predicted proteins | sample SorcelJu500001C8_FD_206961 | JGI IMG/M metagenome (GOLD analysis project Ga0364920, IMG submission 206961) | Enriched cells from Trout Bog Lake Hypolimnion, Wisconsin, USA - BchlTB.June20.5000.01.C8 | ecosystem: Environmental > Aquatic > Freshwater > Lake > Hypolimnion/Profundal zone | place: USA...
CTCGCAAAAATTGATCGATGCCTTCATCGAACATTCCGGGGTTGCCGTGATCAACGGACTGTCGGACGAGCGGCATCCGTGTCAGGCTTTGACAGACGTCTTCACGATGCAGGAAGTGATCGGTGATCTGCGCGGGAAAAAATGCGTATTCGTGGGAGATGGCAACAACGTCGCAAATTCCCTTGCGATCGCGGCTTCTTTGTGCGGAATGCCATTTACGGTTTGCGCACCGGAAGATTACCGACTCGACGAGAAATACCTCAAATCATTGACGAAGCGGATTCCAACTGCCGAAGTGACTCAGACAGACAATTTTAAATCCGCATTAAAAGATGCGGCGATTGTTTACACCGACGTCTGGACAAGCATGGGACAGGAAGCCGAAGCGGAAGAACGTAAGAAAATCTTCGGCCGTTATCAGGTCAACGAAAAGCTGATGAAACTGGCTCCGAAGAGCTGCCGATTCATGCACTGTTTGCCTGCAAAACGGGGCCAGGAAGTCACCGATAATGTCATTGATGGATCGCAGAGCATCGTCTTTGAACAGGCTCAGAACCGCATGCATCTTGCGAAAGGTCTGCTGCTTTGGGTTTTGGAAAAAAAGATCTGATCCCATGAATCAGACCCGACGCTAGAATAAAATCCAGGAAGAAATCTGCGTTGGTCTCTTGGGTTTGGAGCTGGGTTGCATGGATGCTGTTTCTTCGTCCGATCAAGTTGGTGTTAACGGTCGCACGCGCAGCTTGAGTTACTGGAGCCTGGCGTTTGCGGTCGCAAGTGTCTTGGCGATGTCGATCGATATTCGTATTGCTTCCGTTTTCAAAAATGGACTACCTAAGTCATTTCGTTCGTTGGGCGAATTTCTGGAGATTTGTGAAGCATTCGGACATGGCTACGGAGTCACGTTGATCCTGATCGCTGTCGTTGTCCTTGACCCTCTGAAATGGAAATGTCTTCCGTGGTTGATCTCGGGATCATTGGGTTCGGGGATGATCGCCAATATTCTCAAATTGTCGGTTCATCGAATTCGACCTCGCGATTTTGATTTCACTCAAGCGACGGTCTGGGACACATTCAGCCGGGAAAGCGTCGGTGTCAAGGAGATGCAAAGCATGCCTTCGGCGCACACGGCAACGGCCGTAGGTCTGGCTGTAATGCTGAGTACAATCTACCCTCGCGGTCGGTGGTATTTCGCTGTGCTGGCGGTCCTGGTCGGCATGCAACGGATTGCCACGTCGGCACATTTTCCGAGTGATGTCTGCGCTGGGGCTGCCGTTGGTTGCCTTTTTGGAATGGTTTCCTGTGCGTTGATGAAATCTCGCTTCGGACAGAAACAGGATTTTGACTCAATGAAAACAATCCCCACCTCCCGTGTGGAGGTGGGCAACGGGCCTTTGCCCTAGAAATCGGCGTTAAATCTTAGTGATGGCCATGAGTCTCTTCTTCCTCAACGACCGGTTTACTGCTCGACAGTGCGCTTCGTTGCCGCAAAATTCTGACGGCGGCGCGGTGGCGTGAACTGACGTTATACTGGGGGATAAGCCCTCCGATCAAAATCAAGGCCGTCAGTGAAACGACAGCAAATCGTTCGCGATTTCCAATCCCCAGCGAAACAAGCGAGGAATGCCGCGTTCCCGTGAAGAGTCGAAAATAGGCATGAACCACGGCAATCCCATTCAATGCTGACGCGACAACGATCGCGACTCCGACATAAGGAAACGCCTCGACGGCTCCATCGACAAGCATTTCCGTTCCAACGAAACCGAATGTCCCTGGGAAACCAACACTAGCCAGGCCAGTAATCATAAACAGGACCGCGAGCGCAGGAGTGTGGTCATACAGGCCCTGAAAATTCTGCAATGACAATCGACCACGACGAGCTTCTAATGCTCGCAGCGTCAGTCCGAATCCTCCAAGTGAAATACTGACTGCTATCCAGACGCAAAGGGCTCCCGTGAGACTGATCGGAGTCACCGCTTCCAGACCAGCCAGGACAATTGCTGAATAACTCAAGTACAGGTAACAGAAGAATCGACGTGCATCTGTTTGAACGAGGGCAATTCCTGCTGCATAGACGGCAGAAATGAGTGACAACCATCCGATCGTCCTCAAAACCCAGTCGGGCGCTATTGGAAGCACCAGCCGTATCGTTGCGTAAGCACCAACTAATGGCATCGCAACCAGCAAGGCCGTTCCAAATGTTGCCCGATCAAATAAATCGCTCATCCAGCAATGGAACGGGGCGATACCGGTTCGAATGAAGACAGCGATCAGTAGCGGAATGATCGCCCACAAGGAATGAACCTGCCCTTCGCTTCCTTCATAGTCAACGAATGACTGACCGATCACCAGCATGGCGATAAACAGGGCCATGTGTTTCACGTAAACGCCCGTGTTCTGTCCACGGGCACGCAATTCGAGATAAGGTTGCACAGTTCCTGCAGCCAGTAACCCGATGATCAACCAGGGAGCTTCGCAGCAGAAAGTGGCCAGCACGATCGCTTCCGACGCGAGCGTCCAGGCGAAACTGAATCGACGGATCTTCGTTCTCAAGGTCGTCAGTGCGACTAGCAAATACAACAATGCCACGAGCGACAACAGCGGGGCACTCAATGGGTCTATGACGAAGATGGGGCGCCCCATCAGTTTTGTCAGCGGATTCCAAAAGTCTTGAGCTTCGCTCGGCGGCCGTCCTGGCGGATTGATAAACTCGTAATCGATCCACGCTCCCACCGTCGTAATCAGCACAAGAGTGTTAAAGAACAGCGAGTGACGACTGGCAACAAACTGGTCGCGCAACCGTCCAACCCAGATGGCCCCGACCAAGGCAATCAGCACTGACGTTTCCAGCCAGGGAAAATGCAATTCACTCATAGTAGCTCCTCAAGAGTCGGTGAGGCTTCTGAGGTTGGGGCTTTTGAAGGTTCGTTTCCGGCAAGCATTTTTGTCCATCGGTGCTCGAGTGCATCACATTTTTGGAGTACGCCGAGAAATGGATAAACAATGTAATTTTTCAAGATAGAATCCAGATATCCTCGTTCCATCGCGAGACGGTAATACCAGGTCCGCACTGGTTCTTCCGCTCGACTGAGCCACGCGCCGGAAAACTTCGGCAATCGTTCGCCGATCGCATCTTCCATGGTCCGATAGTCGTAAAGTAGTGTTGGTGCTCTGAGGAACTGTAGTGTTCGCAGGCATCCGTGACCCATAATGTGAACCAGAGCGATGTACCGAAATCCGATCCCGATTTCGGCGAAAATCAGCCCGACTTGCGACAGTGATGCAAAGGAGAGAGCACTCTTGATATCCGTCTGGACTGTCCCGGCAAAAGTTGCAAACAAGGCTGTAACCAGGCCGACCACCACGATCAACACCTGTAATGCTGGTGATCTTTCGATGATCGGGCTGAAGCGAAGCAAGAGAAACGCACCCAGATGGACCGAAAGAGCACCGTAGAAGATCGCACTTGACGGAGTCGGACCTTCCATCGCCCGAGGGAGCCAGCCTGAAAATGGAACCATCGCCGATTTTCCCATTGCTGCAACAAGAAGTAGCAGGCCGACAAAAAAGGCTTGATTGGGTTCGAGCGGCGTTCCAACCATTGGCCATTCGCCCGTCAGGAGCTTGTCGAAATCACCCTCTCCCTTCATATGGTGTAAAGCAATTGACGCCAGGAGAAGCGCAGCATCAGAAACACGATAAACGATCCAGACATGTAACCCATTGCTTGCCGGTGCCGGACGTTCATGAAAGAACGCAACCAACAATGCAGAAGACAGGCCAACCAGTTCCCACCCTGTAAACAGTGTTTCAACGGTCCCCGCAAGCGAGGTTGTCACCATCCCCACCACGAACAGGGACAACAGCACAAAAAAACGATTGAAACCCCGCTCACGATGCAAATACCGGTTAGCGAAGGCACCAATCGTTCCGCACAAAATGAATGTCAGAATGACAAATGGTACCGACAACTTGTCGAATTCGAATTTGAAAACGAAATGATAGTCTTTGACGTGCACCCAACTGCCGAATTCGATGGGCACCTGGGTATCGTTCCAGAAAAGCATCAATCCCAGCATGACAATTGATGCAATCAGGCCGGTGATGATCCCCGTCTGAACGCACCGCGCAATGAGTCGTTCGCTGAGAGGTCGATCGCGTAGCAGCGAGGCGATGCCAAGCGTTGCGAACATGGCAACGGGTGCTCCGACCACGAGCAGTCCGAGCACTTTGAAGGCCATTGAAACGTCTTCGAATTCGGCGGTCAGTTGCACGGCATCCGTTGCAAGAAGTCCGAGTAAATGAAAAGCATCAAACATGGTTCTGGTTTATTCTCCGAATACAGTCTGTATCTGATGCCACATCACGACTCAATTTGAGCGAATCCAAGATGTTCACGCCACCCGCGATACCAATCAGCCGATGTCGGTGCTTTTGGCAAGTCGGTGATCGACGGTTCGTACACGTGGAACTCGTCGTCACGGTAAACGAGGATTCGATTCGAGTCGGCGTCTAACAGCGTCAACTGCACCCATCCATTCTTGATGATATTGCTGACGACTTGGCTGCGAGACATGATTCGGCGAATCCCGTCAGGCGTGGTTTCAATGATCATGAGCAATCGAACCGGTTCGTGAATTTCAACACCTTGCCACGGCAATCCGGGACGCAGGTCGCTGGCAGCACCATCCATCACTCCTAGAAGCGACGTGATGTTATGTGGCAACTTGGTCCCACATCCCCAACCGGGGGAGTCGATATATGAAAAAAAGTATTGCAAATTAATCCCGGAACAAACGGGAACAACAGCCCCGAGAATTCGGCCAAGAATCGTGCAATCGGCATCGTCCGCTTGGGGTTCATACGAGTGCAGGAAGCATCGGCGATCAAGGTACAACCCGCGAATTCTCGCGCGACGACCGACGAAGCAGATCGCATTCGAAGCATTACCGAATTCAGGTCGAGTTTGCGCCAGGTCTTCGGATCGGCCTTCTACATGCCGACGTGCCGCCGCGAATGAAAGGTCAAGCGGTGCCGATTGAAACCGTCGACACCGTTCGTGTGCATTTCTTTCGCAAGCGTCTTCCAACACCGATTTCGCGTATTCAAGGTCCGCCGAATGAGATTCTGGCAACCGGTCAATGTCGTGAAACGTCACTGCGTCACTACAGGTATTATGCAGGCCACCCAGGAAATGAACATCATTCGGTATATGCAAACCACGGCTATCGAGTATTTCACGCACGCGAGGATCATTCAGAATCGCGGCAAGTGCACGAGCATTCGGCGATCCAGCACTTCCCGAACAGGCACCGCAGTCGTAACACGATTTGTGAGGGTTGTTCAGACAAAATGAGCCGTGGCCGAAGAAACAGACGATTCTCGCAAACCCGGATGTCAGACCAATATCTCGCAATAATCGTTCGCCCATCGTTGCCATTTCGTTGACACTAAAACCGATTCCGTCACCCTTGGGGCCGGGCGTTTCTGACTTGCGTTCCAGATGAAGTCGTGTCATCGGGGGCGGTTCAACAAATCGACCGGCTCGCCGTCGAATATTTGCGGTCAGTCGTGGAAACAAGACACGAAAGACCAGGGGAATCGATGCCAGAACGCCTAAGCTCGCTGTTAAGACCGCACCGCCTGCAACGCTACGGGTCCCTTGGTGAACATTATGAGACGCCGTTCCGATCGCTCGCCGAGTTTTCGCACGCCTTCGGTTTTCCGCTTCGAGCGTTGGGTCGACCTCTTCGGTAATCCAATGTTGAGGCTTGATAACAATTGGACAAAGTGCGGCGTAATGAGCATCGGCCACGCCCTTGTAATACATTGGCACGCTGAAAAACCCGGCGGCACCAAAAGTTTCCGCATCAGGAGCGACTTCTTCGAGGTGTCGGCGAAACGATTCTTCTCGCGTATCAATACAGAAAACCGCCTGAAAGCGGGGTGAGCTGACTCGATGTGGAGTTCGGATGGTGTGGACGGAAATTGCGTCCAGAGTTTGAACTCGAAAATGTCGCTCGAACGCCTGATGGAAGATCCGGCGGCGATCCATACTACCGAAGCACTCGATTTCGTGAATTAACTCGGCCCAATCTTTAGAGCTGAGATGACATAAGGTTGCAGGCGACCAGCCAAGCACTTGAGCCAGTTGGAAAATCAAAAAGGCCCGCTGTTCAACACTCGAATGAGAGAGCTTTTTGAGACCCGATCCGACAACTTGGCGTAAATCGCTGAGAGGACCCGAAAAATGTAACGCTCCTTCAGCAGCATGGATGAGTGCAAGTCGTTCAAGGATTAGTCGAACAGCGAGAAACTCCATCAAGCATCCGGGAGTTGCCGATATCGCCTGTCGATCCGGGCGAACTTCTAACTGCCAAATCAGGCCGGCCCACCCCCGAAGCGCAAGCAGGGTTGCTGTGATGAAGTCTTCCCATTCCGACCGGGGAACACCGAGAAGCTCAAGCGACTCGATTAATGACTCCATGGGCCCCATCTTTGCTTTCGCGATTCGCGTCAGTTCAGCAGGAAGTGCATCCATCCATCGCTCGGGTGGACCACCTTCCTGAGAATAGACTGCCAGAAAGGACTTGAAGAATCCCTCATCTCGATGTGGCAGTGACCAGTTCGCAAACCCCTGGTCAGCAAATGCGGCGCAAAAGCGGATCAGAACCGGATGGACCAGACTGTCTGTATCGACGTTTGACGCTTCCCGCAAAACATCGCGGTGCCGGATGATTTGAGATTTGACCTCAACGTGCGGTGCGACGCCAAACATACCGTTTCGGCAAGTGCGCCATAGCGCCTGCAGTGCAAAAGCTTCCCAAGTGGCAGCGCTCCAGCGTTCAATCGACGATTTGCCAAACCGATCAATTAACTCAACGATTGGCAACGGATGATCGCTCCGCAGGCCAGGTTCAACTTGTGCGTGGCTGTGTGCGATGGTGGTCCGCAGATCACGCATGACCCAGTGTTTCGTCTCTGTTAAAAAACGTTCACGAACGGCGGACGACGAATCAGGACGAAGACGCGTGAGAGCATCCGTTTCTGCAACGAACCATTGCAATTCTTCCGTTGGTCCGGTTCGAAGTGGATATTGCAGCATCGCCAGTCGAAGCTGACGTCTCGTCGCGACGCTGGCAATTGAGACCTCCGCCTGTTCTTTCAGATCCCGCTTCAGGGCGAGTTCCAAATCGCTGAGGTAGATTCGATCCTGAGCAAGTTTATCGCGGTAGATTTCTTCGGTCAGATACGGCTGACAACCAAATAGTCTGGCTCCCTTTTGGACCCCTTCGTCAAACGGAAGATCTTCAAGTGCCTGCAGCGTATTCAGGAAAACAAACGCGGTAATTGGCCCCTGTGACGGAAGCAATGCCGCCGCTTTTTCAATCAGGCGTTTAAGTTCCGCAGCAACAACAGGATCAATCTCAGTTGACGTCGGCGAATCTGACTGGTTATTGGAATCTTGCACGTGAACCGCTTCGCTCCTTCGTTCCACCCGGAATGACGAACAAAAACTTAATAATAGGCCACCGCGAAATCTGCGAGAAGGAACGATAGACTTACAACCCTGACAGGTGCAATCGTTACAGTGTTCGACAGACGAGATTTCTGTTGAGATATTTCCGTTCTGATATTTTCAGTACAAATTCGACCTTGTACGTCGAGGAATTGAAAAATGCGAGTTCTAGTTATCGAAGACGATTTAGCCATCGGAAAAGCCTTATTGAAAGGGTTTACCGAAGCGGGGTATCACTGCGACTGGATGCAGGATGGGGAAGCTGGCGTTGCCGCAGCCCGCTCACAGCAGGCCGATGCCATTGTGCTGGATCAGATGCTTCCGAAAGTAAGCGGTCTGGAATTGCTTCGTGAAATTCGGGCGGCAGGTGTCATGACCCCTGTAATTCTGTTGACCGCGATGGGTTCGGTGCAAGATCGGATCGTCGGACTGAATACCGGTGCCGACGATTATATGCCGAAACCGTTCGATTTCGCCGAGCTTTTGGCAAGATTGAATGCGGTTGTCCGAAGGACGAGTGTCCGGCCGATACCGATGTTAACCGTCAATGACCTGACTCTCGATCTGACGACTCGCCGAGTTGCTCGAGCGGGTGGCGATGTCGATCTTACGCCGATTGAATTCAGCCTGCTGGAATTGTTAATGCGATATTCCGGTCAGGTCGTGACACGGAAAATGCTTTGTGAACACGTCTGGGGATTCAATTGGGACGGCACCACGAACGTTATCGAAGTTCATGTGAATCGCTTAAGAGGCAAGCTTGATCAGGGTCGGCAGGATTCGATCATCAAAACAATCAGAGGCCGCGGATATTCCATCGCGGCAGATGAAAATCCAACTCCTGAAAAAGCAACGCCATAATGGACGATTCGTAGGGAAAACAGGGACGAGGGTATCCGCCTTTTGTAGAGGGGGCTTTCAGCCTCAACGCACCATTTCCTTGAGCGGCTGGAAGCCGCTGCTACTGTACCACTGCTTGCCCTTACTCGGTCAAGCAGTGCCCTTCCATAATCGAATGTCCTCGCCGTTTTCAGAGTCAAACCCTTATTAGAGCCACACTGTGAACGCATCCTGGCATCGTTTCGTCGATTTCACCCGGTCGCTTCGTTTCCGGCTCACGGTCTGGAATACGCTTGTGGTTCTTGTCACGGTGGTCGTCGCGCTGGTTGCTGTTCGAGAAGGATTGCGATACTACCTTCTGGTGGAGACAGATGCGGTACTCGACGATGAAGTTAAAGAGATCGTGCTGATGCTCGAAAACTTCTACCCCGATCGCGATCAGTTTATTCAAGCCCTGGAACGGAAAGACGAAGCACATCTGGACCGGGGTTGGCATATCCGCTGGCTGGATGAAGATGGACAGACAACCATCTGGTCCAGTACGCTTGCTCCCAAAAAACCTCTTTCAACCCTGTTGAGTTCAACTAAGGTCCATAACGTCTGGGGATCGGATGTTCATCGTTCGATCGAGCGTGAAATCGAAAAACCGGGTGTTCCTAATTATAAAATTCGCGTTGGAACGTTGATGAAGTTCATCGACGAAGATGTTGACCGGCTGACACGAATCCTGGCTCCCGTTGGACTGTTGATTTTATTGCTCGCCCCGCTGGGCGGACTTCTTCTCGCAAAACAGGCCATTGAACCACTTCAACGATTGATCAAAACGACAGACCGACTGCGTCCAAGTCATCTTGACGAGCGATTGGAATTGCGGGGTGTCGGTGATGAACTGGACCAGTTGGCCGGAAAAATTAATACCTTTCTCGATCAGATCGCCGATCATTTGCGAAAGAATCGCGAGTTCGTTGCCAACGCCGCGCATGATCTACGATCACCACTTGCGGCAATTCAAAGTTCCGTAGAGGTCACGTTAGAGAAGCCTCGCTCGGTCAATGAATATGAAGAGCTGCTCTATCAAATCAACGACGAAGTCCATCATCTGGGACAGCTCGTCAATCAACTATTGCAACTCGCGGAAACCGAGGCGACTGAAGCCGAGATACCATTGGAACCTGTTGAATTGAAAGAAATCGTCACAAAGACTATCGAAATGTTCGAACCCGTTGCGGAAGAATCTGGTGTCCGCCTTTTGTTTGATCCTGCAAAAGATATTGTTGTGTTGGGTCAGCCGCGGCAATTGCGGCAAGTCCTGACAAACCTTGTCGATAACGCGATTAAATTCACTGAAAAAGGAGGTTCAGTCAGTGTTGGTCTCGATTTCGATTCGAAACACGGAAACGGTATTTTGACAGTCAGTGACACGGGAATTGGTATTCCGCCGGAAGCCGTGGATCGAGTGTTTGACCGCTTTTATCAAGTCGAAAAGTCTCGACAGCGATTTGGCGCCAAGCGAGGAAATGGATTGGGACTCAGCATTTGTCAGTCGATCGTACATTCTAATGGCGGGACGATCAGTGTTGCTAGTCAGCTTGGTAAAGGAACGACCTTTACGGTTTCACTGCCGCTGGCAAATGATTAATGATATATAGCCAATTGATGGGTCATATAAGACATATAGGACTTATATGACTTATGGTTGTCTTTCGTTAGCTTTGAAAATTATCCCCGGTAAACAATTCTATTGCATCACATGATCTCGAACGAAAATGCCAATCCGACTACCGTGGCCACATCCGATAATGGTTTTGCGATTGGCAATCGTCAAGTTCCGTCGCGATACTTCCTGGCACCGCTGGCTGGGTACACCCATCTGGCATTTCGACGCGCCATTCGCGAGTTGGGTGGGCTAGGATTGGCGACCACCGATCTTGTCCATGCCACGCAACTCTGCAGTGAACATCGTCATTCCCTGGAACTCATCACAACTCATACGGATGACTCTCCGCTCAGCGTTCAGATTTTTGGAAGTGATTTCGAGCAGCTTGCTGCGGCGGCCCGGTGGCTTGAGGATCATGGTTATACGGGAATTGATATCAACATGGGTTGCCCCATGGCAAAGGTGAATGGACAAGGAGGCGGAGCAAGACTGTTGTGCGATGCTGATCAGGCATGTCGCCTGGTGGAAAAAGTTGTTTCCGCTGTTTCACTTCCGGTGACTGTGAAAATGCGGCTTGGCTGGGATCGCGATTCGATCACTTCGCCGTATCTGGCACGCAGATTTGAAAACGCAGGTATCCAGGGAATCACCGTTCACGGACGAACGCGTCAACAGGGTTTTCAGGGAGGCGTCGATCTGGATGGCATTTCGGCAACCGTCGATGCCGTCGAACGAATTCCGGTGATCGGCAACGGAGACGTCCGTTCTGTCGATGACGCCATCCACATGCAGCGGACAACCGGTTGTGCTGCGGTTGCCATTGGACGCGGAGCCATGCTTGATCCCTGGATCTTCCGCAAGCTGGCCGACCACACCGAAGGACGGATGCCGCGTGAGCCAACGCGAGACGAACAAATTGATTTTCTCGTCCGGCATTTTACCCTGATGATGGAACAGCACGCCGAACGAAGCTGCATTCTGATCAGGAAATTCGCGGCCTGGTACGGAGCCAGACTCGGTGTTCCAGAAGACCTGGAAAACAGGCTTCGCCAGTTTTCCGACTTCGCCGAATTTGAAGCAATCGTTTCAGAAATTCGTCACCGACACGGCGAACGGCAAACGAACATGGCGACGGCCCTTATCAAAGTTCCTAACGGGCCGGTCGAACGATGGTAATCCGGGAATCGAAAGGCTCGCTTGACATGAACGCAACCACATAAAATAAGACGCGTTGTGTCGACAAGTACTTCCAGTAACCGAATGCAAAACGACGGCGGCAGACACTTAAACCCAGATTGACCGTCTTTCGAGACGCAAGTACACTTCGCCCGCTTAGCCAGGACGGCTATGGGATGCTCTGCAAGGAAGCTACCTGATGGGCGCTGCTCTCGAACACATCGTTGTTCCGTTTACGCACTTGGAACAGTTGCGTGAGGCTCGCGCCATTCTTGCCCTCGAAGGGAATGCACTCAACGAGTTGTCCCAACGGCTGGATCTTCGATTTTGTGCGGCAGTCGATTTGTTGGCGGGCTGTCGTGGTTGCGTCATTGTGACTGGGGTCGGCAAAGCGGGTCTCATTGGACAAAAGACGGCGGCAACCCTTTCATCGACCGGAACTCGTGCCTACTTCCTGCATCCAACCGAAGCTTTGCACGGAGATCTCGGGTGCGTTGGGCCTGACGATGTCTGGCTGATTTTTTCGAATAGCGGCGAGACCGAAGAACTGATTCGATTATTGCCGATTATCCGCAGTCAGCGACAAGCCATCATCGCCATCACCGCGAGTGACGCAAGTACCTTGGGTACTCAAGCCGATGCCACAATTTGTCTGGGACGATTGATCGAAGCGGGTGCTCACGGGTTGGCTCCGTCGACCAGTACGACCGCCATGCTCGCCATTGGCGATGCTCTGGCTTTGGTCGCGAGTCAAAGAAAACAATTCACTCCACGTCAATTCGCCGCATTTCATCCTGGTGGCAGCCTTGGTCGCCGACTGGCATCGGTCAAAGACGTGATGCGACCAGTCGACCAGGTTCGCATCGCTCGTGAAACGGCAACAATTCGCGAGGTCTTCGTCAGTCTTTCCCGTCCGGGTCGTCGGACGGGAGCTGTGATGTTGGTTGATGAACGCGGGAAGCTGTCGGGGCTGTTCACAGACAGTGATCTGGCCCGATTGCTCGAACAACGGCGGGACGACCAATTCGATCGGCCGATTTCCGAAGTGATGACAGTTCGGCCATTGACGGTTGGTCCCGATGCGATTCTGGAAGAAGCTCTACAACTTCTGAGTGCCAAGCACGTCAGCGAACTTCCCGTTGTTGATGCTGACGAAGTTCCGCTGGGAATGATCGATATCACCGATGTGATCGGGTTGGGAAAAGACACGAAACCAAACACGCAATAACAAAAATACCCTTGTCGGCACGTCATCCAACTCGCAAGCCTATCATGTTTCAACGTCTGGTTTTCACCGTCGCGACCGCCCTCAGCTTAACAGTGCTGAGTGGGCTTTATGCCGTCGCGATTCGACCCGTTGTCGTAGTTCCGAAACAGCCGGAACATTCGATCGAAGAGGATGGATATAGCGAGGCTGAACGACCGGCGGAAAACGTGCGTGTCGCATCAACCTATATTCCTACTTCGGAATGGGCGAAGAAGTCCAAGTACATGCTGCGTGCCGAACAAGCCTTCGTTTTTACTGAGCACTGGAAGCAGGAACCGGGAAATGACCGGCGGATTCGGTTCGAAAAGTTTGCCGTAGTCTGGCTCTCGAACGACAAAGAGGGAAACGAGCAAGCCTTTTCAATCGTGAGCCACGAGGCGCTTGTGGAATTTGCATCGGCGTTTGATGAAAAAACTCCAAACCCGGGTCGAGTCGTTCGGGCAGTTCTGGTAGGTGACGTGGAAATCGCGGGACCTGACGGATTACTGGTCGTTGGTCAGAACTTCATTTTTGACGAATCAGAAATGAATCTGTACACGCTTAATCCCGTTTTCTTTCGATTCCAGTCACATCGCGGATCGGCCTCACGAATGGCAATGAGACTGATTCCCGCTGAAGGTCTACCTGGTCGAGATCGGCCTCACGTTTATGGCGTCAAATCAATGTCGCTGATTGCCAACCCAAGTCTCCCCAAGAATAACCACGTCCGATTAGAAATCCAGATGCCTCAGGGAAATGAACTGATACCGGTCAACGTGCAGTGTGATGGCGATTTGGAATATACAGTTGCGACAAACACGGCGATCTTAACCGACGAAGTCATTGTTGAGATGGGTGCCAGGGACAAGCTTGACCGGCTGAACTGTCACAAGCTGACACTGCAATTCGCTCCGAAGAAGCGAAAGGACGATGACATATCGATCGATCCAACGTCAAAATCTCAGAACGACAAAAAGCGAGAAAACGAATATCAACAGATCGAAAGTGACTTGGAATTCAGTTGGCTTGAGGCCGAGGGGCGACAAGGACAAAAGGTCAAAATCGTCTCGATGTCCCAAAAGGCAAAGGCTTATATGGATCGCATGACGTATAGCGCCGAGACGGGTGTCCTGTCCATGAATTCCACGAGTCCCAAGAGTTTCGTCACGGTCTTGGGTAATGGCTCGGAACTGAAGGTGCCGACAATTGAAGCCCAATTGGGACGAGCCTCTGGCAAGCAGATCAGTCTTGATTCGTTGATTTGTCTTGGCGCCGGAAAACTGACTTACGTCGATGAAAAGACGGGCAACGAGGCGTTTCTTGCTACCTGGCAGAAGCAGCTCAGTAAAACAACGGACCCTGAAACGCAACTGGATCTCGTAGAACTGCAAGGCAATGCCCGTTTCAGCCAAGCCGAATTGGACACGGGTTTGCTTGCTGAATCGATCAAGATCTGGCTCGTTCCCTTCAACATTTCCTCACCTGTTCAAAGTGACGGCTCCTCTAAGGAAACCCCGGCGCCCGAGCCAAAGCGCCTGTTAGCCCAGCAAGGTGTTGGATTGAAAAGTCCTCAATTGCAGATCCAGCGAACCAACGAGCTCGATATCCGTTTCGAAGATGAAGACGAAATACAAACGACAGTCGGTATACAGAAATCGCGAGCTGGATTTCGACCCGTATCATTAACCACTCACGAAAATCACCAGGTGGGATTTGCAAACATCCCCGCTGAACGTAACTCGAAAGATAGAGAGAAGCGTTCCGCGCAAAATTTCCTGAAACCATCGGCCAAGCCGATCAACGTTTCGGCAGATCGTATTGAAGTTCGAATGCGGCGAATTCAAGAAAAACAAGATCCCGAATTGATCGCCGTCCATTCTGAGGGCAAAGTGGAAATCTCGCAGGAACGAGTCGCGGGTGAAAAGCCGTTGGAGCTTGAGGGGGACCAGGTTGATCTTGAAAACCAATCATTGAACCACGAAGTCATTCACATTTTTGGATCTCCCGCAAAGATTCGCGATCAGCGATTTAAACTTGAAGGGAAAGAAATTCATTTCGACCGGGGCGAGAACCGAGCGTGGGTGAAAGGTTCTGGCTGGATGAAGTTTCCGATTCCCAAACAAGCCCAAATTCGCGGGTTGGAAGGAGCGGCCAATCGTGATCTAAACGTTCATTGGGACGAGAAGATGGAATTCGATGGTCTGAATGCGGAATTCGTGGGGCGCGTCGAAGCAAAGCTGGGACTTGCCATGATGCACTGTGAACAAATGAATGTCGAATTAATGGAGCGACTGTCGTTTCAGTCAACAACATTCGAAACTAATCCCGCGCTTCGAACCATTCATTGTCTTCAGAATGTCAGGTTTGAGAACTCAACCTATTTCGAGAAGAAACTGATCGACAAATATCGCGGTCGTGTGAGCGAGTTCACATGGAACCATTCCACAGGGGATGCGATCGCACAGGGGCCAGGTGAAGTCCAGGTCTGGCGACGTCAGCAAAAAGGGAGCAGCGGTTTCGCACCGAAAGACACCATTCAGGCGAACCGTCCAATTCCGGTCGAAATTGCAGAATGGGATTACACGCGAATCCAATTCGAAGGGAAGCTGACCGGACACGTCGAAGGAGATTTAAGCGGCGCGTCCGAACGGCAAACGGCCACAATCGACGATCGGGTTGAGGTCATCCACGGACCGGTCAGGTTGCCCAACGAACGAGTCGACCAGGACGACCTTCCCTCAAAAGCCGGGACAATGCGCTGCGATAAGCTTCAGTTTATGAACTATCCCAAATCGGACCGGAACCCCGTCGAATACCGTAAGTTGATTGGAATCGGTAATGCCGAAGTCGAGGGCCAGGTCGACGGGCGTCGATTTACAGCTTCGGCAGACGACATCAGCTTCGA
>Ga0364920_10177_pt3 | contig 15308 bp, 20 predicted proteins | sample SorcelJu500001C8_FD_206961 | JGI IMG/M metagenome (GOLD analysis project Ga0364920, IMG submission 206961) | Enriched cells from Trout Bog Lake Hypolimnion, Wisconsin, USA - BchlTB.June20.5000.01.C8 | ecosystem: Environmental > Aquatic > Freshwater > Lake > Hypolimnion/Profundal zone | place: USA...
TCTATTGGTGGTTTTGGAGCGTGAATTGCAAAGGGCGGCGGAACGGAACGCGGAACTCGAGAAGCGGATCGCAGAGCTCGAAAAAAAGCAGGGCGCCAGCCCGTCGGTCAAAGTCGCCGAGCCGTTCTTGCCGTTGGATTGCGGGTAATACGGTGAAGTTTTCACGTGAGTCATGCCGGCGATGCGGATGAACTCTTTGAAGTTCTTGGCGACGAACTGGGGGCCGTTGTCGGTGATAATGCGCGGCGTGACGGCCGGGTAGGCTTCACGGGCGCGTTGGACGATGGTTTCCACGTCTTTTTCCTCCATTTTCTCGCGGATTTCCCAATGGACGATCAAACGGCTGCAGCCATCGAGGATGGAGCAGAGAAAGTAAAAGGTGCCGGCGATGTTGAGGTAACTGACATCGACATGCCAGTGCTCGTGGGGTTGCAGGGGCTGGACGAAACCGGTTCCCTTCTTGGTGACGGCAGGCGAGGAGCGGGCCAGCAGTCCTGCGTTCTTGAGGACGCGGTACACGCTGGCCGGGCTACAAGCCACTTGGTCGGCATCCAGCATCATGAAGGTCAGGCTCCGGTAGCCTTCCAGAGGGTGACTGCGGGCGAAGGCGCAGATGCGATCCTTCTCATCACGGGTCAGCCAGTGGTCGCGTGGCACCCAGGCGTTGTGCTCGTTGACTTTGCCGAAGCGTTCTTTCCAGTCGTAGAACTTGCTGGAGCCGACGCCGATCCAGGGCAGAAAGCGCCGAATCGCGATCTCGGTCTTGTCGCTCCAGGTACGGACAAAATCGACGACCTGGTCCCGCGTGTCGTGGGGCGTCCAGGCGCCGTTCAGGCTTCCCCAAGAGTTTTTTTTAGCTCGGCATGAGCTTCCATGAGCTCGGCCATGACCTCGTTTTTGCGTGCAAGCTTGGCCTCGAGTTGCTCGATCTTCTTGTCCTTGGCGTCTTCGGCGACCTTGCTTTTGCGGCCGTTTTCAAAGGCAGCGTGGCCGTTCTCGAAGAAGTCCTTCAGCCAGCTGTAGATCTGGGTCGCATGCAGATCGAGCTCATCGCACAGGTTGGAAATCGGCACCTTCTCAAGGAGATGCCTTTTGAGGATGGCGACCTTCTCGGGACCGGAAAAGTGACGACGCTGCTTGTTCATGGGGATACCTCCGTACAGGTTATGCTAACCCGAACGGAGCCATGTTCCAGATTCGACTGAGGCAAAACACTCAAGGCCAAGGATGCCATGAGTGAACGGGCACAGCAACGCCACGGATTTTCAGTGGGCAAGCTCTTGGATCAAAGCACCCTGAGCGCCAATCCGATTGCTGAGGCCCTGACTGACAACACTCGTTCACCGGTACCTGACCAGGTAGCGTTTCGTGCTGATTTCCCTTGCTGGCGCCGCAGCCACAGCCAGCGTTACCGCCGGATCATTGACGACATGCTGGTGGGTGAAAGAACCCTGGACTTGGCCAGGAAGCATGGAATGAGCCCAGCACGTGTGAGCCAACTGCGCCGCGAGTTTCACCGCGATTGGAAGCGGTTCACTGATACCGACGCGGCCTGATCCGATCCATGAATGTGCAGTGTGCAGTGTTTCCTTGTTGTAAGGATATACTGCACCGCTTTTGTGCAGATGGAAATGTACGCCAAACTCGTCACGGATTTCGTGCGGGTTTGGCGTACATTCATCTTTGTCTGAGCTGCGTCGACTGCCCAGGTTCACAGCGCCTGTTCTTTAACCCTGCCTTCGTTGGTGCTTGGGCACGACGAACGACTCAGCAGAAACTGCGTGACCGAGGGCTACTGGTCGGCTATCATGCCGCTAGGTGAAACACAATGAGAGAAAACGACCCCTACACGCCTGTAACCGTTGAGGGACTAAGGGCAGAAGTGCGCTTTGGAAAAGGCTCCCTTTCCGTAACCCTCCCCGATAGGGAGGCGTTTCATCCGCACGCGTTTGGTGAGTCTCCGGCGTGCTATTCAGCGACCGATTGCCACTTGACTAAAGTGGAGACGCCGCGAGCAATAGCAGAGCGAGCGCTAACCTTGGGTTTATTGCTCTATGAAGAGGTCGACCGTGATGTGTGGCGCTTCGCATCTCTCTTAACGTAGCTGTCCATTCTCTGACACCCGCTCTTTGCGAATTTGCCGCCATTTGTTATTGATTGGGCATGGATGGCATCGCGGGGATCAAGGAAGATCTACTCAACGGCCGCATCGACGCCCAACGGCTCGTCGATCTATTGGTGGTTTTGGAGCGTGAATTGCAAAGGGCGGCGGAACGGAACGCGGAACTCGAGAAGCGGATCGCAGAGCTCGAAAAAAAGCAGGGCGTCAGCCCGTCGGTCAAAGTCGCCGAGCCGTTTTCGGTCAAGGCCGAAGAGAAACGCCAGGAAGCCCGCGGCAAGAAGAAACGCCAGAGGCCGCGCCCCAAGCGCCGTGGCCGGCTCACCACCGCCGAAAAGCTCAAGCAGGTACAGCGAGCCGAGGACGTCTATCCCGACGGCGTCACCAAGAGCAACTGCCAACTGTCGCACACTCGGCCCGTGTGGCGCCTGGAAGAGGGCCGGGCCGTGTTGGTTGCCTACCGGATCTATCGCGGTCCCAAAAATCAGTATGGCAAAATCCCCGGTGTCCTTGGGCGCAGCGAATTCGGCCTGGAGATCGTGGTCACCATTGCCCATCTCGTCTATGTCGTCGGCCTCTCCTTCGACAAAGTGTGCCTCATACTTAACTTTTTCCAGAACCTCAAGCTCGGCAAGTCGCAGGCCGACGCCTTGCTCCGTCGCTTGGCCCGTCATTGGGAAAACGAATTCGAGATCCTGTGTACGCTGCTGGCAAACTCGCTGGTGGTGCATGCCGACGAGACCAGTTGGAGCCTGAACAGTGTCTGGGCTTTTCTGTCGGAGAAGGCGCGAGTGCTGCTGTTCGGCGTGCACAAGGATGCCGATACCCTGGCGGTGCTTCTCGACTCGGCCAGCTTCGCCGGCCTGGTGATCAGTGACGATGCGGCCGTCTACGCCAACTTCACCGCCGCCCAAAAGTGCTGGGCACACCTGCTGCGCAAGGCGATCAAGCTGACGCTCCTGGAGCCGACCCGTGAGGACTTCCGCCAATTTACCGATCGCCTGCTGGAGATTTACCGGAGCGCCTGCCGGGTGCAGCGCGACCGGCGACTCAGTGACGCGGGGCGGCAGCGCAAAGTCGTCGCCCTGGACGACGCGGTGCTTTTGCTGTGCCTGCCCGTGTGGGACTTGCCGCCGTCGCAAGGGGCCGACGATGACTTTCGGCTGCTGGCCAATGAACTTATGCGGCTGATGTTGGCTCAGCAGCTGTTCACTTTTGTAACGGTCAAGCCCGCGACACAACCCAACGGTGCCACCCTCTCCGCAGGCGGAACCAATAACGAAGCCGAGCGAACGCTCCGTTCTCCAGCACAGGCGCGCGACACAGGCCGGACCAACAAAACGTCGGCCGGCGCTCGCCGGCAAACGATTCTCACCAGCGTCTTGGAGTCGCTGCGGCTGTACCTGAAGGGTTTCACGTTGTCAGCCGTCTTGGCGGAAGTCCAGCGCTGGAGCGCGGCGGGCCGCAGTTGCTTCGCCGAGCTGCTGGCGAAACTCAAGCTCGAGCCGCAGCCGTCCATTCTTGATCGCCTCATTCCCAGCCCCAGCGACTAACCCTCGCTCCCAACTGTTGGGTTCTTCCCATCCCGATAACTCCGCTCCGAGCGAGCACATTGGCTCCTTCACAACGTGCCCGTCTGTGGCCGAGCCACTTCACACCGAGCTGACCTCGGGATGTTTACCCATGCGCAGAAATTGGACAGCTACTGCCACGGTCGACCGTTTTGTGACAGTGGCTATCGAAAACAGCACTGTTTACGGCTCGGTCGTGACGACCCATCTCAAACCGGAGGGCAGACGGCTCACACGATTTACAACTCCTATGGCACGCCACCGACCGACGAGCCCGTTCGCCTGGAAGGCAAATTGGACACCGCTGTCGGTTTGGAAATAGTCAATGCTGTCGGATGCCCAGGAATGCAGCTCACGGTCGTCTGCCGCAGCAACCGACAAGCGAAAATCCATTCTGCTCACCTATATGTCGAAGGCGTGGACGTGATGGGTGGAATGCAAGCCGGATTTGGGGCTGACTTGATTCAACTAAACTTCAGCCTTTACACTTTTCCGTCGCCGTAACTCCTGAATTGATGGCCCAACCAGGGCAGAATCCAGTACCTATTGAGGCTTTACACTTTCTGCCACTGGAGAGGGTCAACCATGACCAGGAAGATCGCCGTGTACGTTCGAGTGTCGAGCAAGCAGCAGGACCAGCGGAGCTAGGAGCCCGACTTGAAGCATTGGGTCGGCGAGCATCTGGGCGCATGCCGGCACCTCGCAAACGGTCAGGCGACTCCGTTCGATCAGGGCCAGATTCCTTCTGGTTGGGTGTCGGGAGATTATCCCAGATGAGCATGCCAGAGTCCAGCACGGTAGCCGCAAGTTCAAGGCGGGCAATGGACTGGGCGCTGCCGAAGCAATTTCGCGGCATAAAGTGCGGGGCACCTGGTCATTCCGCCGAGCTGACCGTCTGAGCCGTTGCGGCTGCGTAAATTTTCTGGGAAGTTGAAGTCCAATGCGATACACTTACCCGGCAATCGGGGCTGCGCTAGGGTTCACGTAACTCCCCTCTAACTCCCTTGCATACCACAACGTGGCTGACACACCGCCCAACCGTGATGCCAACGTAAGCCCCGATGAGGAGACGCGCGACCTTCCAAATCCCGCCAGGCCGCCCTCGCCCCACGCTCCGCCATCAACTCCACCGGCCGCCAACGAGACGCAAGATCCTCCAGGGCAGTCGTGGGCTACGCTCACGCCATCTTCGCCAAGGGAGGCAAAACCGCCGTTAACTCCCCCAACCGCTCCTCGGCGGGTTGGGCCGTATGTGCTAGAGTCCTTGCTGGGTTCGGGCGGCTTTGGGCAGGTATGGCTAGCAACGCGCGAAGGTGAACTCGCGCACACTCGACTGGCTGTGAAGCTTCCACACCCATCTCGGGTGGATGTCGCTGCAATTCGGCAAGAGGCTGGCCTTTGGGCCCAGATCGGAAGCCACCCGAATATCTTGCCTATTTTCGAGGCGTCCGTATACGACGGTCAGGTGGTCATCGCTTCGGAGTATGCTCCCGACGGTTCCTTGGCCGACTCATTAAAGCGACGAGGTGGAAAAGCCCTTCCCCAAGATGAGGCAGTCCAAATCACCTTGGGCATCCTCGCCGGCCTCGAACACTTACACAGCCTGGGCGTCGTCCATCGTGACATTAAACCTGCAAACGTGCTCCTCCAGAAAGGCGTTCCCCGGCTCGCTGACTTCGGGCTTTCTCGCGCCTTGAATATGGAGAATCCCAGCACTTTGCCGGCGGGTACACCGGCGTACATGGCCCCTGAGGCTTTCGACGGCGTTCGGTCCTTCCAGACGGACATCTGGTCAGTCGGCATAATGTTGCATTTGCTTCTAACTGGTGTCCGTCGCTAAATACGAAGCAGCCTGTATTTCCTGGGATTTTTGAGCAGATTGTTCTGGGTCACTGCCGTTTCCCGAGCGTGAATGGTCGTCGCTGCTCAAGTCAATCTTAACGCGCGAACCCACGCCCCTTCCAGCTAACCTCGCGGCCAAATATGGAGACGTTCTTCGCGAGAGCCTGGCGAAGGAACCCGGTCAGCGATTCCGTTCTGCTTGCCAAATGGCGGCAAAATTAAGAACCGTGACTGCTCCAGGCGGTTCGGTCACGGTCGGTCGCCTGCGGACCGCCGCGACTCAGATCCAGACTTCCGGTCGCCCCGATGTCGTCGGTAGTGGCTACCGGCTGGTAAACTGCATTGGCAGGGGTGGCTTTGGGCAGGTCTGGAAGGCCGAAGCGCCGGGCGGCGTTTTGGTGGCAGTCAAGATTATCAGCCGGCCCATCGACCACCAGGACGCTCAGTGCGAACTGCAGGCGCTAGAGCTCATCAAGGGCCTGCGCCATCCTTATCTCCTCCAGACGCAAGCCTACTGGGTTCAGGACGATCACCTCGTCATTGTGATGGAGTTGGCGGATGGAAGTCTGCGCCAGCGCCTGAAGGCCACGCCACGAGGCTTGCCCGTCGACGAGCTTGTTCGCTACTTCCGTAGCGGCGGAGGCGCTCGACTATTTGCACCGTAACAACGTCATGCACCGCGACATCAAGCCGGAAAACCTGCTCCTGATAGAAGGGCACATCAAGGTTGCCGACTTTGGCCTGGCCCTCCGGATGAGTGAGGCGGACCCCGGCTCCGGCACGCCAAGATACATGGCCCCCGAGGTGTGGGGCGGCAAGTCCAACAAGCATACCGACCAGTACAGCCTCGCCGCTGCCTACGTGGAGTTAAGGCTCGGGCGTCCATTATTTCCACAGACCGACCTGGCGGATTTGATGGCCCAGCACTTGAAGGGCAAACCCGATCTGGGATCACTCTCCGACGGCGAGCAGAAAGCGCTGCATCGGGCCATGGCCAAGGCCCCAGAAAAGCGCTTTCCTTCTTGCGTTGAATTCATGGAAGCCGTCGAACGCGCGCTGGCCCGCAAAACCTGGCGACTCTCATGGCCGTGGTCATGAGCCTGGGCTTGAAGAAGTCGCTCAACAACGATGGTGCCTTTTCTGGCGGTGGTCAATTGCGGCGTGGCCTACTGGCTAGTAGCGCTCCTACAAGCCGAATACCGACAAGGTGCGGAAGAAGATCGCAGAGCTGGAGAAGCAGTTGTACGAGCTGCATGCCACAGGGCGATCCGAGCAAGTGGCGGCCTTGACGGACGAGTTGAAGAAGCTCCAGGCGATCATCACGGGGTACGGCTTCTACTACGTCAAGCCGCTTGGGATTATGTCCGAACTTTTCATGGCCGTGGATCAGCCCCAGACCTGCCAAGAAGACCGGTCAGAGGGCGCCGCGGAATGCGCAAACTTGTGCGTTGGGGCGCGGCAAATTTTCCTGGCGCATTCTATAGAAGATGGGCAAGATGTAGGGCTGGTTTAAGGAGCCAGTCTCATGCACAGGAACATCTCATGGAATCGACACCGAAGCTCTCGCGCGAAGCCTACATCCAAGCCATGCGCCAGCGAGTGGAGACGCTGCTCGGCCAAGTCGCCGATGCTGTCAACGACGCGGGGCCAGGCCAGGTCATCGCGGGCAGTGAAGAGAAAGTGCGCGACCTGTTCGTCGACCTGAGGCGCGAAGCGTTCGAGCAAGCAGTGCAGATGCGATTGGATGCGGCGGAAGCCGCTTTTCCCCCCTCCACAGGACCCGGCGACGCAGAAGCGTAAACACAACAAGGGACGGCAGGACTACACGGTGCTGACGATCAACGGTCGGGTTCGTCTCTGGCGGCGGCGCTGGTATTCCGCGGCGGATGGCACGACGGCGCCGCTGGACCGCTGGGTCGATGCGGTTGAGGCCAGCATCAGTCTCGGCGTGCGGGAAATGGCCTGCCGGCTCAACGGCGATAGCAAGAATTTCGATAAGGCCGCTGGCAACTTGGCGCGCACGGCGCAGGTCGAAGTGAGTGGCGAGACCTTGCGCACGCTGGTGGAGACGGAAGGCAAACGGGTCGCCCAGGCACAGAAATCGGGACAACTGCCGGTAACCTGGTCGGCGACGGATTGCCGGACCGAGTCCGGCACGACGCGGGTGTATTTTGGTAGTGACGGGGTCATGGTGCCGCTGCTGACGAACGCCGAGAAGAAGGCGCGGCGGCAAAAGATCAAAGAAAAACGTCGGCGTTGCGGCCGCAAATGCCGACCGCTGCCGGCAGCGAAGCCGGGTGCGGACCAGAAATACAAAGAGTTCAAAATCGTCGCCTATTACGACGAGACGCAAAAGCATCGCCTGGTCAATGGCACCCGTGGCGACTGCGACGTGGCCGGCCGCCTGATGCGCCGCGAAGCGGGGCGGATTCATCTGGATCAAGCAGACGAGAAGATCGGCAATGTCGATGGCTCGCCCTGGATCCGCAATCAAGTCCAGCAGCAAAGCCTGCCCTTGGATGCCTTGGGCTTGGATTTTTATCACCTGAGTGAGAACGTCAACAAAGCACGGCGCGACATTTACGGTGAAGACAGCGAGGAAGGCCAGCGCTGGACCGGAGAGGTGCTGCACACGTTCAAGCACCAGGGCTACGACGCGACCTGGCAGCAGTTGCTGGCGTGCCAGCCTACGCCGCATGCAGCGGAAGCGTGCGGACCAGTTGCTTGGCTATGCCAGCGAGCGGCGTGACATGATCTGCTATCCAGCGTTCGAGGCCAAAGGCTGGCAGATTGGCAGCGGCCCGACCGAAGCGACCTGCAAGACGCTCACCGCGCGTCTGAAGGGTTCCGGGATGCGTTGGGATGCCAACAACGCCGAAGCCGTCATGGGACTGGAAGCTTTATCTCAAAGTGGCCAATGGGAGCATTACTGGCAAAGTCAACTGCGGCCAACGGGTTAAGCACGCCCGGAAGTTTGGCCAGACCCACCGGCCGAGGGTTAACCGGCCAGCATCTTGCTTCCATCTTCCTCGATGGGATAATCAAGGGTCACTTTCGTCGCCGGTAACGGCGGTCTCATCGGTGTCTGCTCGGAGAAGACCATGATCGCCTTCGCGTGCTCCCACTGTGGGACAAAACTGAACGTCAAGCCGGAGTTCGCCGGTCGGCAGTCGAAATGTCCGACCTGTAAGCAACCACTTGTCGTTCCCATGCCTAGTGCCACGGTGCCGTTCGTGCCGCCGCAACAGATCGATGGTCAAGAAAGCAGTCTGGTAAGAGCCGGCCTCGATGCTGGCGTGACGCTCCCTCCCCACGATACCAGCAAGCTCGGCGCCACGCCTGGCAAGCCCCTGGCTCGCGATCCGCTGGCCGGACGCAAGAACAGCCGGGAGCGTTACGTCATTGAGGGCGAAATTGCTCGCGGCGGAATGGGGGCTGTCTTGCGCGCCGTTGACCGTGACCTGCGGCGGGAGATTGCAGTCAAGTACATGCTCGATGCCAAGGACCCCAAGAAACAGGCGCGGTTTGTCGAAGAAGCGCAGATCAACAGTCAGCTGGAACATCCGAACATTGTGCCGGTCTACGACCTCGGCATCGACGCCCAGAAACGGCCCTTCATTATGATGAAGATGGTCAAGGGCCGCAGCCTGAAGGAAGTGCTGGACCAGTTACGCGACAACCCGAAGCAAGCCGAGAAGGAATGGTCGCTGGGCCGGCTGCTGAACATCCTGGTAGGTGTCTGCAATGCCCTGGCCTTTGCTCACTCGCGCGGCGTGATTCATCGGGACCTTAAGCCGGCGAACATCATGCTGGGCGATTTCGGCGAAGTCTACGTGATGGATTGGGGCCTGGCGAAGGTGCTGAGCCACGATGGACAGGCAGTGGCGGCCGCCGCCGAGCCGACCATCAATTACGAGCCGGGACGCCAGGTCCCGACATCCCGGTCGAGCAAGGTGGTCACGAGCCGGGAACCAGAAGCGGACCTCACTCAGGAAGGCGCGGTGGTTGGTACACCGGTGTACATGCCGCCGGAGCAGGCGACGGGGCAGGTCAACGCCATCGACCAGCGCAGCGACGTCTACTCACTGGGCGCGATCCTTTACGAGATGCTCACGCTGCAGCCGCCTGTGGCCAAAGAGGGTGGCCATCTCAGTGTCCTGATGCAAGTAGCGCAGGGCGAGATTGTGCCGCCTGAAATACGCGATCCAAAGCGTGCCCGGGCCGGCAAAATTCCCAGGGAGCTGTCGGCGGTGGCCATGCGGGCCATGGCGAAGGAGAAGGCCGGACGCTATCCAACGGCCGAAGCCTTGCGCCAGGACATTGAGCGCTTCCAGGAGGGCCGCTCGGTCAGCGCCAAGGAAGACACGAAGACCGAACTTCTATGGAAGTTCGTGAAGCGGAACAAGGGTTTCAGCGCCGGCATGGCGGCGGCGCTTCTGGTACTGCTCTGTAGCCTGGTGTTCATCGGCATCGCTTGGTTCAAGACGAACAAGGCCTACTTGGACTATCAGGACGCGCAGAATGAGAAGCAGCGGCGGACCAAAGAGGCGGTACCGGTATTCGTAGCGGCGGCCCGGATGTGGGGCGATGCTCGGAACCCGGGCAATGCTCTCATTCAGGTGAACATGGCCCTCGATTACGACCCAGCGGATGCGTCGGCCTATTTACTGAAAGGGCAGGTGCTCGTCGCCCAGAAGAATTTCAAAGGCGCCGGGGAGGTGCTCGACCACTATCTCACGTTGCAGCCGAAGGACGCGGATGCCAGGGAGTTGAGGCAGTTATGTCACGAAGCTAAGGCGGATGACGGCGAGCGCTTGCTGGCGCTCGCGGGTGTGTTGCTGCGTCAAAAAGCGCCAGGATTGTCGGATTGTCTGATGCAAGATGTATCGAAGCTCATTCAAGCGCGCGAAAAATTGCTGGCGGTGTTGCAAATGCGGATCGACGCCGCCTGGCCGGGATTGGGAAACAGGCTCAAGGTGCCCAAAGACGGAAGGTTAACCTTGGAGTTTTGGAGTTGTGGTTCGCAGGTTCGTGACCTCTCGCCGCTGCGAGGGATGCCGCTCGATGCGCTATTTCTCAATGCCTGCGGCCAGGTGCGGGACCTGACGCCACTCAAAGGCATGCCGCTCACTTTTCTAGACCTTGGGAGCTGCACCGAGGTGCGGGACCTGGCGCAGCTGCAGGGCATGCCGCTCACCCAGTTGAGCCTCTGGCAGTGCGACAAGGTGCGTGATCTAAAACCGCTCCAGGGCATGAAGCTCACCTCGCTCAACCTGCGCGAATGCTTCGAGGTGCGGGACCTGACGCCACTCAAAGGCATGCCGCTCACTTTTCTAGACCTCGGGAGCTGCACCGAGGTGCGGGACCTGGCGCCGCTGCAGGGCATGCCGCTCACCCAGTTGAGCGTCGGGGGTTGTAAGAATATTCGAGACCTGAGTCCGCTCCAAGGCATGCCACTCACGTCGCTGAACCTCATGTACTGTAACGAGATTCACGACCTGACGCCGCTCCAGGGCATGAAGCTCGCCTATCTGGCTGTCCCGAATCAGATTACCGATAAGGACCTGACAAGGCTGCAAGGCATGAAGATCACGTCGCTGGAGTTTTCGTTTTGCAATGACGTGCAGGACCTGAGGCCGCTCCAGGGTATGCGACTCAGCTCGCTGACACTTGCAGCCTGCAATCAGGCGCGGGACTTGACGCCGCTCCAAGGCGTGCCGCTCACGTCACTCTACCTGATCGGCAGCGGCCAGGTGAGCGACCTGACTCCGCTTCGCGGTATGGAGCTGCAAGAGCTTTATTTCGATCCTAGAAAGATTACCAAAGGAATGGACATCATTCGCCAGATGAAGAGCCTCAAGACCGTGGGTATCGAGTGGCACAGGAACCAGCAGATGCCGGCGGCCGAATTCTGGAAGAAATACGACGCCGGCGAGTTCAAGTAACCCGGTCCGGCGCGATGAGTCGCCAGTGCCAATCGCTGCTCTTGCCTCTCTTGGATAGCTCGATTGATCGTGAGTGCCAGCCCGGGTGCAGGCGCCATAACTGTCTGAGTAAATATAAACTCAACCATCCGTGGCGGCCGCGATCTGGAAGTTGGACATGTCCTGAAACGAACCCGGGATGTTGGACATCGTGTCCAAGAAGGTGTGCAGCAAATTGCCCGATCTACTCGTCCGGCCCAGCTTCTGGGCATGGCAGCTCAAGCGTAGCGCCTGTCCGATGGTGCCCCGGCCTGCATGCGCATCAACGGCACCTGTGCCGCTCCCAGGACCTCTGGCACCTTGACGGTGCTCAGAACGTGCATCAGTGGTCCCATCGCTTCCCGGTGCTTTTCGCCGATCTCCCCCAGCAGACGAATCAGCCGTAGACGATACTCCCGGTCCTGGTTCTTCTGCAGGAGCAGCTCACCAATAGGCAGGATGGCAGCGCGGCCCAGGGTTACCAAAGCAATCCACGCCCGACTCTTGGTGTCCTCGTCGCTGCTCTTGACGGCCAGGACGAGCTGCTCGATTACACTTTCCCGGAAGCCCAGGGGTGTTTCTTGCAGCAGCTCCTCGACCGCAGCCGGCAGCTTGTCGATGGACACCCTTTGTAGCTCGTGCGGCAAGTGGGGTGGTTGCTTCGAGCGCGGTGTGTGTTTGCGTTGAAAGGCCAGAATTCGTTCCGCCATTGTCATTCCCATGACCATCTCCTCGGTTAGCATCGACTCGTCACCGTCACTCGACCCCATTTTACGCGATCCTTACTTCCTGCGGTTGGGGCCAGGTCTGCACTTTCTAGCAGTTTTCCCGCGCCTTCATGCTTATGACATACTTGGTACCATTGTTTGAGCAGCAGGTGTTACGACCATTATCTCGCTCTTTGAAAAATGGCGTGCAGACGCCTGAAATGCGGGATCTGTAAGCTGGGTAAGTAGTTGCATAAGTATGAGCAGCTTTCGTTGCGCAACGACGGAGTGCTCACTCTACGACTTTGCTTGGTGGGAATGTGGTCGGGGGCGACCAGGGAGGAAGGTAAATCATGAGTGGGGTGAACGTGAACGACATCGGCGGCATGAAGCCGCATCCGGTGCTGGTGGACGAAGCAGACGAGAAGCTGCTTCGTGAGGTAATCGAAAGCCCGTGGTGGTCACGGTTCCACACGCGAAGGGCAGAGGCCGTCCTGGCTGTTGCACGAGGTGGACGGTTGTGTCAACTCACAAAGGAACTCGGGTACTCGGTGGCGAGCATCAGGCGAGCTTGTCAGACATTTCAGAAGGAAGGTGTGGCTGGATTGCTGATCCAGCGACCGCGAACGGGAAGGCCGAGAAAGCATTTCCAGAAAGAAGCAGGCAGCGACGTTTCAGCTGTAGAAGCAGACAAGGTCCCGGCCAGTGCTTGAGCACGTTTCCACCCATCCCTGCAGTTCTTGTGTTAACAGCGGCGGCGATGTAGACCATTATGGCGGCGAGAAGTGGCGCGCGCCGCCACATGCCGAAGAGCACGAAAACACTGACAACCCGAGAACTCGCCTGTGTCATTTCCTCCGGGACCTGGCTTTGTCACTGGTTCCGCGTCCCACCTTTTTCTTGACCCATCCCACCGTGATGCTGGATAGCCACTCCGGTGCGACCCAAATCACGTTCGAGTGGTATTTGCCCCACTTGTCACGTAGTCGGAACGCGAGTGTGTGATCACGTGGAGCGCGATGCCCACCATAGTCCCCGTGGCTACCCCACACTATTTCGTACTCCGGGTATGCTTCCTGGATCACTTGGGTCGCATAAGTCATCTCCTCATCCGTTGCTTTCCGGTTGGCATGGCTTCCTTTCATAGGTGGTCCTCGATTCGGTTTATTGTCTGCGCTGTCGGCGTCATGCAATGCTGCAAACGAATAGGTGTCGCTTGGTACACCAACACCGTTACCACCGAGCCAGGAGAACACCCTGCCAAGCCGCCGCCAACTGGCGGAGTAAACTCGGCTCGACCTGATAGCGTCTTATCTCAGCCGTTGACGTGTGCCCGCCAGGGTCCCAGACGCCTTCGGCTTGTTCATGGTAGTAGAAGTGCAGGTTATCCACGCCAAGCTTGAAAGTGACGTGGAAGGCACTGATCTCGACGGGCCGTTGGCATGCCTGGCCGCTACGGGTGGCTCCGCCCTTGCCGCCGACGAATACCGAGACATACCCATATTTCGGCAGACCGAAGCCGCGCTCACACTGCCAGTAACCCGGTGAGCGCTGCCGGAAGCCGATCTGATTGAGTTCGCATTCCCATAGCCACATCGCCTCCTTCTTCCAAAAGACCCTGGTTTCAGCAACTGGCCCGAAGAGGCCAACGATCCGCGGATTATTGTAGGGCCGAAACGCGGGCCCGTTCAGGTGTAGCCCCCAGTTCGACGCGACCAGTCCATCTCGTCCAGCGATGCCATGATGCGGTTGGCTAGGTCCATGCCAGGCCTTCCAACAGATAGCTGCAACTCCCCCTTGGTCACTCCCTTGGTGCCCATCACCAAGGCCATGATGCCGAGCACCAGGAGCACAATCTCAAGCACGTCTGACTCCCTCCAGACCGTCGAACGACCAACTCAGCCGCGGGGACTGGCAATGGAAAGCCAGAAAGCCGGATCGGCGCGCTGCACTATGGTTGCCGGAACAAAGCCCGCTCAAACGGTGGCACTTGATCACGGAAAACCCAACCAGCCGCTCGCACCGCTTCTACCTGGCCTTTCGCCATCAACGTAAGCAAGGCGATTGCTTCTTCGCGCGACTCCGCGCGTTTGGCTAGCTCGGGCCCGACGTTGCCACCTTCAATGTCGCGCATGTCATCCAAGACCATCAGGCCATAAACAGTGACGGTGAGAGCCCAATCGCCATGGCCTATTGCAATCTGAAAATGCTCATCGTCTGGTTCATCGAACTGTTCGGTTTCGAGTTCGCGGATGAGTGATTCAACTACGGCAGGAATTGCGCCGTCGTCCGAATACGACTCCATTGCGCCATACCGCGTTTGTGCGGTATAAGCCATTCGCCCGTTCCTCCACAGTAATACCCGCCTGCCGAGGCGCCTGCAGACGTTGACACCGCACACAACGCGGCTGCGGACCGCCCTGACGTCCAGCCTGGCCGCCACAACTGGCGGAGTAAATTTTAACTCCGTCAGTCTTGCCATTCGAAGGACACGATGTCCAACCTGCTGTTCTTGCCGGTCCGATGGACACGATGTCCAAGGAGGCCGCCAGAGCTGGCGGAGTTATTATTTACTCCGTCAGTCTTGGACACGATGTCCACCCTGCCGCCAAGGTTTGTCCTGGTTCAGCCTGATCTGGAAGAACGTTCTGCTCGAGTTAGCGGGTAAAGGATAGATACCTTCGTTCAGTTGGACGACATTGTACAGGTCTCAGTTCCAGAACCAGAAGCCACGGGTTCCTCTTCTCTGTTCCGGGGCAAAGACGGCAGGGTGGGCAGGGGGATCGCCAAGCGTTGGCAGAGGTCCACCGCCGCGTCATAGATCGGTTGGCCGGTTGCCTGGGCCCAGAGGTCGAGAGCATTGCCGCTACGGCCGCACTTGAAACAGTGGAAGGTCTGTTGCTGCAGGTTGGCGGAGAAGCAGCAGCTGGTACCGGCCGTGGAGCTGTGCAGCGGGCAGGGGCCGCGCTGCTGGTCGCCACGACTGCGGTTGGCTTGGAAGCCGAGCAGGTGCAGCACGGCAGCCAAAGTGACCGCATCGCGGATCGCAGCGAAGTCAATGACTGGACGCGAGCTGCCATCGTTCTGCGCCGGCGGCTGCTGGTGC